>Ga0247842_10000414_pt1 | contig 90749 bp, 146 predicted proteins | sample LaCruzMarch2015__3_FD_192411 | JGI IMG/M metagenome (GOLD analysis project Ga0247842, IMG submission 192411) | Freshwater microbial communities from meromictic Lake La Cruz, Castile-La Mancha, Spain - LaCruzMarch2015_19m | ecosystem: Environmental > Aquatic > Freshwater > Lake | place: Spain... | reverse complement strand
ACTTGCTTTCTGGAACAGAGAAGCAAACCAGCGTGTCACCCTTATCGTTTAACACCAGCTTTTGCGAATACGTCATCAAATTCATTGACAATAGTACCAGCAGAAGCGTTATCGATTTCTTTATACTTATTCGCATACTTTATTATTATGGTTGGTTTTAACTTTTCTAAACTATCTATTACCGCTTGACTCTTGGAGTTATCCGATTGGAGTTTTGTGATAGATTTCAAAAGACTATCCTTTGTGTGTTTTAGCTCGTTTAACTGCTTTTCGAGATAATCCTTATCGTATGGAGCTGGGCTTGGTTTAAAGGCGATATAGCCAACGACAAGCAATGCTATGCCCAAAATAATGATCGCCAATATCTTTTTATCTATTTTCATAATCGTTATGCGATTAGTTTAACGTACTCGCCATCTCTTTGACCAGTTTTGTAAAGAGTTTGTAATTGTGCTAAAGTCTTGCCAAAAGTCATCTCAAAATGAGGCTTGTCTGTAATTGACTTAAAGTCTCCGCCCCAGAAAAATCCAACCGATTTACCGATCTTCCCGATCTTATCCCAGTTTTTACTATCCCAGACCGCTTTACCGTTTACAATTTCTACGACATCCATCGCAAGACCGAAGTTATGGTTCGATTGACCACCTCTTGCATTGGTTACTTTTGCACCAGCCTTTGTACGACCTTGTGCGTACTTCTCGTCTTGCTCTGCCCACGTTCTTAGCGTATCGGTAATACGGAGTTTAATACCTTCGGCATCCGCTTTGTTTATAAACTCTCTCGCTTTTTCCTTAACTAAAGGATGAAGCTTTTCGATTTTTTGTTCGGATATCGCATCCCATACTTTATTTTGCATACCTTCTATAATTTTACCGCCAATTTCTGTTACCTTTTTACGATTAATATAAAGAACGACACCGATAATTGTGACCGCAATTGCACCGCCAACCCAGTACCTATTTTTATAAATCCAGCCACCATCCGTTGCACTCATCCTTTTACACTATGTTTGTGATACTTCATATACAAAAGTACTCCCAGAGCTATAATTACAACACCACCCCAGATGTGCAAAACTTCAAGCCTTGCAACACGTTTTTCGAGTTATTCTGGTACTACTGCCATAATCGTTTAGTTTAAATTATAATCCGCCAATTTGATAATTAAAGCTCTTAACAGTACCGCCATCGTTAAACCTAATTTTATTTATTTCAAGGACGTTAATTGGTATTTGTTTATGAGTCATTACGGTAAAGTTTGTATGTTCATCTAACCTAATCGGTTGTCCCCAATTCCCAACAACTATTTCTACTACAACGGGTTCTATGTTAAGTTTACCCCTTACCTCTTGTGCTGTTTTAATTGCTTTTTCTAAACTCATTACACTTCCTCTACTTTTATCAAGATAGCCCAACGAGTAATGCATCTCTCCATTTATTTCGGCAGACAAAGCCTTGTCAAAGAATATATTTTGCTTCTCCTTATTCTCTCCTCTTTCCGCTTCCAGTTCTTTCTTTTCTTTTGCTAATTCGATTTTGTAGGCAACTGACTTAAGCCATATTTCCAGTTCGCCTAATTTTAACAAGCTGTGTTCCATAATGTTTTGTATTTACGTTTATGCTATCATCGTATCAAGTAACCCTTCTGTACCTAACAATTTTAAGATGTACGCTTTTGTTTCGGCTGGTACAATAGCCAGTAAATCTTTGGTTGTCCCTTTATGTGGAATAACCTTTTTAGCTACCGCACCGTAACGACCACCGTTATAAATAACAACTACTTTATCCATTCTAATCTTGCCATCCGCTTCAGTAAATTCGTCCATAAGTTGCTTAACAAGAATTGTGCCAACGGTGATATTAAATTCTGGATCAAGAAGATCTTTTTTAGTTATAAATGTTTTACCCAGAGTAGTCTGTTTTGCCTTTACTTTTTCTAAAAGCGACCAGCGATCCCCCAGCGTAGCCTTAATAATTTTCTCTTCCTCTGCCGATAAACGATTAGCACCCTTTTCTTTCACGAGGCAATCCGATGCGGTAGCAAAGCCCACTTGCATAAGCCCGACTGCGTATGGAGAACTGGCATCAGGCTTTCCACCCGACTCTATAAATATAAAGCTCTCGATTAACTCCGATGGCACATTTGACATCGCTGATGCGTTATCGATAAACTTCCCAAACTTCGGTCTGATCGTGTTTACAATTTTGTCCTTATTTGCCTTTGCTCCAACCTTATCGTAGAACGACTCGGCAACTGCTGGTATTTTTACTTTTAATTCTGCCATAATTTTATTCTTTTACAAATTTAACCGTGTTTTGTTTTGCCTCTTTTGTAACCCCACGATTTACAACCCTACTGGATTGTGTTTTTCCGAATATTTTATCACGGAATGCGTAAACTGTTATGCCTAATATGGCGATAACTCCTATTGCAATAATAATTTTTGTTGTTCTTTCCATTTTATAGTCCTCCGATTGTATAATCCCAGTCTTTATTTTTAATCCCTCCGCCACGCTTAAGTTCATCTGAATAAGTTAATATATCCTCAATACTTAAGTCATTTCGTTGAGCTAAAATATCTTTTATAAAATTACTCGAATCTGCACTTTTATCAAATGAAAAATTTAGAGATAGAAGTGTATTTGCCTTCTGCTTACTTTCAAGCTTACCACCGCATTTACTGGCAATTTGTTTAATTGAATCAACATCGCCATCCTTTGATACGATAAGCATTACATCAAAATTGCCAACATCAACCTTACCACCATCTTTAAAGTACCCTTGATTTTCGGCATTCGCTGGATAAGGAAGTTTAGTCCACATAGCCACCCACTTTTCTTTGCTGGGGAGTTTTTCGACTATCTTGGGCATTTTAAAGCCTTTGTTTGCCATATTTGTAAAGCTCGTATCTCCCGTTGCAAATACGTTATTAAATGCCCAGTCCCGTGCATCTTCTTCGTTTTGCTCTTTTTTGGGCTTAAAGCCATTAAGCTCGGCTATTAAAACATAAATATCCTTGCCACCAAAAACACCGTAACCATCGTATTTGTTCTCTGCCCAATGTCGACCATCTTCGGTAATTAAATAAACTGGGCTTGGCTTTGCACCGTACCGTGAATTTATATTCCATATAGTCTTTTTTGTGTCCGATGTTTTCCAGTTAAAATATCCCATTTTATTTTATTTTTCGTTTATGGTCTTCGTAATGGTATTGTATCGATTTTTGTAAGTAAAGAGTCAAATTGCAGTGTATCTGCACACATATCGATTTGACTATCTATAAATTTAATTAAGCTATCTTCGTTAATAACATTTATTGGCTGAGAAGAAGTGTTATCTATTACAAATATCCAATAAAAAGAAAATAATAATGCCAGTATTATAACCACCATTATTGTATATTTCTTTATAAAAGTCATCTCATTACGTTTTTTCTTCTTGTTTTTCTTCTGGCTTTGGGTTTGCTTTTTCATCTTCCTTTTTCGCAATTTTATTCTTGCTATACTCGTTTATTCCAAAAAGGGTAAGTATAGTTGCGAAGTCAGTACCAAGCACCGTTGGGAATAAGCTAAAGTCTTTATTAACAAAAGCATATTCGCAATAATTAAGGTGTAGTTTAACTACGCAAAAAATAATAATAAAGGCTGTTAATTTCTTTGCCGAGAATCCGAATCGGCTATTATCTAATGCAAGAAATATCCTTTTAAAAAGGTCTATAACCCAGCTCTCCTTAAATGTTTTACTAATCCAAGTTAAAGTCTTTTTCATAGCCCTATTTTGCCAATTATACGATCCAGTTTATCTTCGATCCTTAATTGACCTTGTTTAAGCTCGGTGTACTGGGCTTGAATCGATTTTACTTGTTCAGCGTTTGCACTTTGATAAATTTTCGCATTGGTAATCTCGTTGCAAACATCTTTAACATCGGTTTTAACATCTTTGATTTCTTGCGTGTGTGTGTTTAGCGTATTATTTGTATTGTAATAAAAAGAAAAGCACACTACAAGTGCCGTGACAACCGCAAATATAATGCTGAATATATTTGCAGATATAGTTGTCCGCTTAAGATGTTTTTCAAGTTCAATAGCATTTGCCCTCTCCATAATCGGTCTTTAAAATAATTAATAAATTATATCCTTTACACAAATTTACGACATTTTAGTCAAAATGGTTCTTCTTTTTTTTAACACTCTACGCAGTTGCTACTACTACAGTCAACACATTTAGGTTATCTAAATATGATAAGACCAGTACACCAGCACTATTTAACTGAATAGATTTGCTATAATTAAATTTTACAAAAGTTGCTAAAGTAAAGTCAACGCCATTCATACTCGATACAGCATTAATATTATTGTTTATAAATCCATCCCCGAAAATATTATTATTATAATATCCAGATGAGAATAGGTTTTGAGCAACATTATCACCGAATGAATTTACGTTCATAGATGCGTTAAGAATAGTATTGGCATTGAAGTTATCGCCAATTGTCGATTGGGCGAATAAGCCAGTTATTTGATTTTGTTGGAAGGTATCGCCAATATTACTTCCAAAAACCAATCCGCTTGTGTAGTTATATGTAAACTGGTCGCCTACCCAGTTGGAGCTAAAATCGTTAAAAAACGTGTTGGTGGTGCAGTACTGACCAATATTATTCCCTATAAATTCTGCATAGATATAATTCCCATACATATTAAAGGAAATAGTATTGTAGTTAAATGTACCAGCTATTGTGTTTTTATAAAAATCGTGTCCGATCTGATTTCCAACAAAGGGCAACGCACCACTCTTTAGGTTATCGTGAAACATAAGGGCAATAGTATTATCGGTAAAATTCTTCCCTATCTTATTATTCATAAAATAGTCACCGATTAAGTTGCCTCCAAAATTGCCCTCAATTACGTTATTAATGGCAACCAGCCCAAAGTTATTATTATAACAGTTATCGCCCAGCGTGTTATTATAGCAATACATCGCAAATACATTGTTATTCAATGTAGTAACCCCACCAGTAACGTATTTTTTCATTTCTACGTTATAGCAAGTCGTTGGGTTGGGAGTCTGAATGTTTTCAAAAGTATAAAAATCTTGGTAAGCAAACCCGTTGTCATAATAAATTAAGAAATTCCCACTCCCAGCCGAAGTCTCCCAACGCCTAAATTTTACATTTCGCCAATCGTAAAACGTAGATACGGAATTAAGAAGATCGCATCTGTAATATATCCGCCCCATATCACCGCCCTGACTGGTTGTATCGACTAACTCGTATAATATCTCATCATTGGCAAATAGGGTGCTACTTGCGTTATCCAGTAGTTTATTGCCCGTGATTGCCTGTACAAGCAATGGCTCTACCATTCCAGTAAAGGTGTCTGCGGTAAATGGGATATTGTGTTTTGTTCTAAAATCCGTAATTAAATACTTCTGACCAGCGACCATCGTACTGCCCGTTGCGAGTGCAAGTAAATCTGCGTATAAAATCGGGATTATTGGGCTTCCAGCACCTCCATTTGTTAATACAGCAAACTCCGTAAGGCTACTTACATATATTTCTGCCTTGTTGCCATTGGCGTTTATTACATAGGATGCCCCGTTATCGATTGTATTACTGGGATCGCAGTTGATTGTGATCGGGTTTGTACCAGCGTTATCATCGGCATCATCTATGAGTATCCGATAATCAAGCCCAGTACCAAAATCACTAATTTTTGGCAGATTAATAGTTATAGCTCCCCCAGATGTTTTACAAAAAAGCCTGATCCAGCTCCTTTGTAATTCTCTCTGGTCTTGGGATAGAGTAAGGTTGAATGTACTCCCCCCTTGTATTGTTACATAACTTGCACTCATTTATTTGTTTTAATTTTTAAACGATTGCGGTCAACTCCTCTTCGGTTACAAATAAATACTTTTTATTTACGTCCAGCCCATATAATCTAATACGGATTTCATTAGGTATCCATCCATTTGTATATTCGATAACGTATGACTGTTTATCGGATACCGATGTTTTCTCGACCACCCCAGCAACAACTGTAACATCTTGTTTGTCGATTGAATTTCTGGCAAACTTTACTGCATCGTTTTTATTAAATTTTGTTTCCATTTTATTGTGTTTTTATAATTTTGTTTATAATATTAAATATTAAGCGGTTGGTGATACATATTGAACAACTAAGCCATCAAAGTATGATAAATAATTGATCGTATCCGATCCTTTAATTATTTTTTTAGAGTAGTCGGCATAAACATAGGTAGATAACGTAAAATCAAGTATATTTATTTCCGCTAATATCTCGTTTTTCATAAAGTTTGCAACCACTATATTATCGTGAAAATTATTCCCGATAACATTTTTCTGGCATAGTCCCCCGATTGTATTGCTAATCATATTAACACCCACCGTGTTTTGTGCAAAATCATCGCCCACCGTGTTTTGTGCAAATCCTAATCCGATTTTATTATCCATAAACCTCACACCAATTGTAATATTGGATTGGAAGTAATTATCAATAACATTATTTTGAAAATCGTTTCCGATAACTGGGTTTAACTTAAAGTCGCTTCCTATTTGGTTACTTGAAAAATTAAACGCAATCCCGTTATTGTTAAAGTTATTGCCAATTAGATTGTTTGTAAACATCATCCCAGTTACGTTGTTGTTGCAGTAGCATCCGATTTTATTCAATACTGCGTTTGCTCCTATTGTATTTAAGCCGAAATCATTTCCGATTACATTACCTGAAAAATTCGTCCCTAAAATATTGCTACTGATATTGGAGGCAAATATGTTTAAAGTAGCTTTGCCATCGATGTTATTCCCAGTAATACCACTCCCCATTACGTTTAGCGTAAAATTATCTGCAATTGTATTGCCAATAAATCCATTTAAGCCAGTGTTTAAATAATAGCTGTTCCCGATAACATTTCCTATCGTTAAATCACCAAATTTATTAAACCCACAAGAGTTCAGTATTGTATTTGTTTGGAATCCATTGCCAATGGTGTTGTTTGCAAAATCGTCACCTATGCTATTCATAAACAATTCTTCGCCAATAACATTTCCAGCAAATGAGTTATTAATAGTGTTTCCACTAAACGCATATCCAATAATGTTGCCAGAACACGATATCCCGATTGTGTTTAATGTAAATTGGTCACCTATTTTATTGCTTTGGAATGTATCGCCAATAACATTTTCGGTAAAATAAGTCCCAATCATAATATCAGCACAGTCGTTCCCTGTTGTGTTATCGTGATTTTCAACACCTATCACAACCCTCTTGCTATTAGTACCAAAAATATTATTATTTAAGGTATTGCCATTTTTAGCACATCCTACAGATATGTTTTCACAAGTTGAGGCAATATTGCTATTGGCAAAAGTGTAAAAGTCTTGAAATGCAAAACCGTTATCGAGATATACAGTAAATATCCCACCGCCAAGTGCTGTCTCCCAGCGTCTAAAGTTTACGTTTTTCCAATCATACCAAGTTTCTATGTTTATACCTGTATCCTTACGATAACGTATTCTGCCTTTATCTCCGCCTTGTGCGGTAGCATCAACGAGTTCGTAAAGTATTTCATCCAAAGGATAACTCAGCGATATTGCGTTTTTATCAATTTGGTTGACCGATATCGCTTGTACGATTAGAGGTTCTACTGCTCCAGTAAAAACATCAACCGTATTTGGAATAATATGCTTTGTTGCGTAGTCTGTAATTAAATACTGCTGACCAGCGACCAGCGTATTCCCCGTTGCCAATACAAGTAAGTCTGCGTATACAATAGGGATAATGGGTATGTATGGACTTGCAGTCCCCCCGTTTGATAATACAGCAAACTCCGTAAGGCTACTGATATATATCTCTATTTTATGCCCATTAGTGTTTACTACATAAGATGGGGCATTCTCGATTGTATTGCTTGGATCGACATTAACGATTATATTATTAACAGATGCGAGATCATCAGCATCATCAACTAAAATACGATAATCAAGCCCAGTACCAAAATCTTTGATCTTGGGAAGGTTTATGGTTATTGCACCGCCACCAGTCTTACAAACAAGCCGAATCCAACTGCGTTGGAGTTCTTTTTGGTCGGGAGATAAGGTAAAGTTAAAAGTACTTTCCCCCTGTATTGTTACATAACTTGCACTCATTTTTTTATAGTTTTAGTTAATTGATGTACATTCTCATCGATTGACCTTATAGAATGGTTGCGGTCAATCTTATCCAGTATTTTATCCAGCACCCTGCCAGTTTTTGTTAGCGTACCATCACGCTTATTTTTACCGATAACAGAGGATATCGTTTCATCGATATTGCCAAAGTAGTTATTGCTCCACTCCGTTATTAGTGTATGATTAAATAAATATTTACCCAATGCATTCCCATACTGGTCTTTACCGATGGCGAGGTTGCGATTGTATTCACTAAACTTACCCTTTATCAACGAAAATATTATCCCATAAGTGTAAAGGATTGGCGATAATGCCATCTTTAAAATCGTTGATACTATAAGTAATATAAGCCCTATCATTTAATAATTGCCATTAGTTACTACATCTACGCAAAGATCTTTTCTATATTCAGAATAATAGCTTTTTTGTGCAAAGCCGTTGGTCGTAAAATCAATTCCAAGCGGAGGATAGATTCCGTTCACAAACCATAACTCTAAATATGGTAAATCGGCATCTATATAATCCCCCTTCCATTGTTTTGTATCAGAATAAAATAATAATCCTTCATATACAGATAAATCAAAGCTGATCTTTTTTCTTAATTCTTCCCAGCGAATGCCACGTACTTCTTTTGTTTTTAAAGCCAGATATTCCCAGTTTCCCAACTGTTCCTCTGCAGTAAATAAAACATCTATCTCCTCTTGGGTAAACGTATCTGGATAAATATAGTGTTGTACGAGTTTGGCTTTTTCTGGGGTGCTTAATGTATCCCACGCTGGTAGAAACGTAGCCTTTGCAAAATCACGCATATAAACATAATCCTTAATACAATTGGTTACAATATTAAACCAAGTAGATACATTAGTGACATCATCGTAGCCAGACTCTAATGTTTCCATTATTGCGTAATTTGTATATGGGCTGGAGCTTCCAGCCTCTTTTAAAATATCTTCTGTATTTTGTTTTCTTGCTATTATCATATCGTTATGTATTTTTAAATCGTTGATAATTAAACCTTACGCTTTGTAAATCAAATGTATCGCCATTTCCCATATTGTTTACACCCCCAACACCTCCAATTATTTCAAACTGGTACTCGTCACCAGCAATATAACTACTTGGTAGCGTTATTGTTTTTGACTCCCACGTATTTGCAAGAGTTGGGGTTATGCCGATCCCAGAATCTACAGCAACACCGTTTTTTAATGTATTGAACGTCATCGTAGTAGCAATATCACCCTTTCGCACTTGTACTTGTACGTTTATCATTTTTCTGTATTCTGATGGGATATAAAACGTATTCCTTAATTTTAAGGTGCTGGAGTTTGCAGATGCGGTTATTCTTGTAAATGGGATGTAGTTTGCACCAGCATCCGTTTGATCGTATGCAATAGTTCCGCCACCAGCAACTATTAATCCGACTGGTCTTGGAGAGTTCGTAATAACCAATTCAGTTGATCTGTTTAAAAAATAACCAGCAACGATCCAGCCCACTCCATTACTGTAAATTAAAAAGGCATCCCATTGCGATAACGATAAAGTTGAGTACTGATCTATTTTTTCAGCTCCATTTGGGGTTATAGTTAAAAGACCAGTATTAATATTTTTTATAAAATAAGCTCTTCCTGAACAAGTAGTTGCAGTTGGCAGGTTAATAGCCAAAGCAGTTGCCATATTTCCAATAACAACTCCTTGAGTCCCGTTTAATGTCTGCGGAGTCGAGGCGTAAGTTGTTGGACTTCCGAGTAAAATGGGAGGGAAGGTAGTACCACTACCCGTTCCTATAATCCCTAATATCTGAAAATTAGTACCATCGTAAAGTAATATCAAAGTCTGGTTTGCTAAAATATCGCCACTTGCCAAAGCGGTGCTTACGTTTTTGTAAATATTTTTAGCTCCCAGAGTATCTATATTTATTGTACTTGCTCCCGTATTGGCATTCGTGAACTTTACTTTAAATAACTGCCCAGCAGTATAAGATAAAATGGCTGGAGTTAATGCTAAGACGTAAGTATTTGTACCCGAAGCAACGCCATAAGATGCGATATCTACGTATCCACGATTTACCCCATCGGTAGAGGCAGACGGATCTTTTACGTTTTTTAACGCATTACCATTAAGGTCAATATCTACATCAAATTCCTTACTTGCCATATACTTTTAAAATAAAGGCGAGGGCTTTTGCCCCCACCGTTAATATTATCCTACTACACCAACGGTCACGTTAAAGTTCACACCATTTGCGGTGACATCAAAAGTGTTTAAGGTAAAGTTATCCACTTGTGCGGTTATTACCCTACCATTACTTGATCTGATAATTGTTATCGCTGGTTTTAAGTTTCCTAAGTTATGGGTTATGGTTACTGGAGTCCCACTCCCAATACTTGTCACCCCAGAGTTGTATTTTTTAGCAATAAACGAAGCGGTTTTTAACTTAAGAGGAGTTACTGCGGTTGTATCATCTACTCCAGCATCCGTAAGTACTTGGGTTGCGAGTTTTAATACTCCATCAACAAGCTCCGTTGCGTGTACTACGTTGCCTTGTACTATTACCCAGTCGGCAAGTACTGATGGGCTATCTATATTTGCAAATAAACTATCACCAGCCTGTAAGGTCTCGGTAAAGAAAAGCCCACCCGTTGTAGCAACGTAATAATCGCCCTTAAGAATTAAGTTCGGTGCAGTCGTCAAATCTGGGACGTTGGTCGTTGCGTTGTATCCGCCCTTGAAATCAAGGAGTCCCGTTACGTCTGATAGTATAGCAACTGTTTGGATCACCGATCCGTTATCGTATAAAAGACGTTTTGTTACGTTATCGTACATAAAACGACCTTCTTTTGTTGCGGAGGAAGTAAATCCCGTTCCGACTTTTGCTTTTGCGTTGAGTAGCTGGTTATTATCCAGATTTATATCAACTACAAATTGTTTTTCAGCCATTTGATTATTTTATTAAGTTTATATTCTGTTAATTACAATATACATATCCAGTTATTGACTTGTTAAAATCTATTGTCACCTGATTAATACTATCATAATGCACCTTTCCAACTATTTCGTTGCCTAAACTATCCGTTACGCTTACCGCACATTTTTTCTGTAAGTTATGCGTAACAGTCCAGCTATTTGATGCGACTACTTGGTTGTGAACAAAGTTTTTATCTCCAGTTACGGGGATAACATCATCGGTATTTAGATTGGCAATATAATTAGATTGATCGGCAACGACTACTTCGGCAACGATCCCATCGTTATCAAGTATTAGACTGGGTGCGTTATTAATTAAATTTCCGCCAGAACAAACTAATATAATATTACCAACACTCGCATTATTACTTTTATCGCTAATAAAAAACCTTCTTTGACCATAAGATGCGTGAATCGTCTGTAATATTATCGTTGTAACGCCACCCGATGAAGTATCGACATCTATTGATGTCACGTCTTGTGATACGCTGTATGTCGTTGGAGCAACAAGTTTTTTTATAACTAATCCAGCACCGTTCATTTTATCTTAATGGATTTATTAAAATATCGTTTTTAACAAAAATATTAGTTCCTGTTACGTTGTTGTTTACGTTGAATTCTCTGTTATGAGTCGAAGTTACATTTCCGCCCAATATAGATACCTTTTGTACCGTACCGTAACCCCCACTCGTAATACAGTATGTATTACTATAATCAACAAATACATAAATAGTTAAGTTATCTAAAATAGAAAACCCAGAATTTGCATTCCGTTTACTTATTATGCCAAAGCAATCATCTTTTCCGTTATCGTAAATATTCTCAAGTACCGTATTAATAAACTCTACGTTCCCAGCATTTGAGTCGTGATCTAATGGATCGATGCCAATACCAGCTATTGTAAATGTTGTATAGCCCTTTATTAAGCTATCTTTAATAGTTATCCAGTTTTTAACTCCATTAACACATATAGGGCATAATACCGCCTCACTTGACTTACTATAACAACTACTATTATTTATTATAATTGCACCGTTTTCATCCCCCCATATTTTAGCAATCCCACTATCGCTTCGTATTTCGCCATCAAATCGAAGTATACCTCCATCCCTACACGATAAAGCAGACGCAATTAATACTGGCTTTTGCTTATCGAGTTTTAAAATTATCTTGCCCTTAACTATAATCTCGTGAGGTAATTTACAGTTAATAAGCTGTATGGTAGAATAATTATCGTTTGCGTTATTAGTCAGTAGCTTAAACGCAAATTTGCTTTCAACCAGCGTGTTTACAATGGGAGTATCAAGATTCCTAAGATAAATACTTGCGGTGTAATTTGGATGACCACCAATAACCCCAATGTTATCAATAAAATCAGCATCGAAATCCCATACGCAGATATTTTCGCCATATACAACAAAAGATGCCGAGCTGTTTATATGTTTTCCACGAATAAAAAAGCTACCGTATCGACCTTTAAAGGCGTACCGAGAATTTGTTGTAATAGAATCAAATTCTATTTTAAACTTAGTATTAACATTAGCGATATTGCTATGCCCTAAATCAGCCATTTCTTTATCGAGGATAAACGTGCCATATCCAAGAATATTAGTAATCAGCCCGTCCATGTGAACATCGTCATCGTTTAATACCCAGCAATCTTTTTGGTAAACCACCGCATTAGGCTGAAAATAATAAGTTATTTGATGTGCGGTAATACTTTCATCTATATCGTATCGCCCTGCAAAAACGTATATTAGATCGCCTTGAGATGCCCTTGATTTCGCATACTTTAATGTCCTATATGCTAATGATATCCTTCCATTTTCTCCAGTTAAATCGTTTCCTTGTTGACTTACAAATAACACATTTTTATAAATACCGCTTACCCCTAATGGAATTAATGAAGTTCCGTTGCCAAATAATGAGGCATCGTGTATTACAGACGTTAATCCTCCAGCGATATCTGAATTTAAACAAGCTATCCACCTTGTGCGATCCGATATCTGAACCTCTGCTCCAACGCCATCGGATTCCAGTACAAACGAAGCCCCGTTGTTAATAGTATTAGAAGGATCGGCAAAAATATTTATTTTACCAACTGATGCGTTATTCGACACATCGTTAATAAAATACCTTTTTGATATTCTTTCCAAGCCTCCATCTCTAATATTAGTTAAATAGAGGTTGGTTATTCCACCAGACGAAGTATCAATGTCTAAAACATCATCGTTGCTCTTAATTACATAATCAATTGGAGCTACAAGCCTTTTTACATTCGATGTGTTTAATCCATTATTACTACTCATCCTTTATTGTTTTATGCCCAGCACCTCTTTTAGAGTTATCTCCCTAATAAATTGGGGAGGTTTGCCCTCTGGCACTTGGTAGATGTAACATTTAAAATCATATTCTTCATCGCAAGGCTTTATCATTATCCACAACCCTTTATGGTCGCACCCTAATTCTTTGGCTACATTTTGAAGTGTCGATTGGAGTGTTTCTCTTACTATTTCTTCTTTATCGACTAATCCGCCTAAAAATCCAGCCACTTGATCTTGAAATCCCATACTAATTTATTTTATTGGTTATACACAAAAATACAACAAATAACGAATACTTATTCATTTTTTATTATGTTTTTGGGTTCTCTTTTTTACCATCTTCTGCTGGGGCTTTGTAAATATCTATCAAACCCTTTAATGTTTCCTCGTAGGTGTACGGAATAGATAATTTAAAACCATAAAATAAAACCTTTAATTTGATATCAACTTTAATTTTAACAGACTTGGGATCGAGCAATATTTGTGCGTAGTTTTTCTTTAAAGTCTTTAACACCTTATTTGGATCGAATTGTACGTTAAAGCCCAGTACCGAAGTCGCTTTTGGCAATATCTTAACTGGCTTGTAATTAACTATTGTACTCACAAATTCCCCGTTTACATAAGCCTTATACTCTTGCTCAACAATATCAAAAGTTATTGCCGATTTATTTAAGAAATTTAAAAACAGATCGAAGTTAAATAGCTTTGATGATAAACCCCGAACCTTTATTTTGTTAAACGTAAAGGAGTAATCCATTAGCCTTTTATACTGGATATAAGCGACTGCTAATGCGATGCTTACTACCGCCAAGACTCCAGCGATGATGTGTTTTTTTTCTATTTTCATAACTTCGATTTTATTTCCTTGCCTTTACTTATTAACGCACTAATACTTACGATACCTAAAAAGCCAAGCAGTATAACCGCAACGTGAATAAAGGAGTTGCGTTCAACTGTTTTTAATCTTTTGTTGATTAAATCCAGCTTTTCACTATCGGTTAATTTTGTTTCGTCTACCATAATTATACTACCTTTTTGGTGTCTTTTATCACCTTATTTGTATCCATAATTTTGCCAACTGCCCAGATTACTCCGACTACGACTCCGACTATCATAATGCCGAATATTACGTTTTCTTTTGGGGGTGTTTTCATCTTGCGTTTTTATTTAGTTTATAATCCTCCGATTTCGTATTTAAAATGTTTACTGTTAATTGTATGATGAGCAACAATACCGCCAACGACACTTTTAATTATACCGCCAACGACCATCTTTGGAATAACGATTAAATCGCTTATCTTGACTTGATATGGAGTATTTAAGCCCAGCGAGGCTCTTGCTGGGAAGTCGCAATAAGCATAATTGCCGATGATATCATCAACTTTACCCTCAAAGCCTTTAAATTTACCTTTGATGATTTTTACAATATCGCCAATTTTAATATCGTTATTCATTTGTGTTATCTTTTATAAGCCACCTATTCCATATTCAAATCTTTTTGCGGTGTTGCCACCAAGTGCCATATTACCGCCACATTTGTACTTTCTGGATTGCACTACGTCCATCATCGCCAAGTACTGTTCCACGTCATCCAGTATTAAATTAAAGTCTGGCACGTAAGCGTAAAACTCTTTATCATAATCCCAATAATATCCGCCTTTGTTTATATTGCCTTTATAATGGTTTGGTACATCACCGTACTTGATATCGCTTAATTTAATTAACGAACTATTGCCCTTCTCTTGCGTTGCGGAGTTGATAATTTGTATCCGCAAACCAGCATACTCGCCACTTACACCTACGGTATCAAGATATATTTCTGCAGTCAAGCTATTTTTTTTGTTTTTAAAGACCATTTTACGACCAGCCAACATCGTTGCGTCCACCTTAAACCTTTTTATCAAGGCATTATAAATTATGGAATCAACTTGACTTAAAGTGTATTTTGTGCCTTTCGCAAATAACGGAGGCTGGTATGGGGTTTTGCCACCAGTTTTAAACTTTTTATCAATGATCTGGGAAGCTGATTTTAAAGTAAAAGCCTCTTTATCGCTTACACTTGCACGGGTGCGAGTTTCGTTGATAACCTTTTTAACGACACCCTTCTGGGCATCCTTTACTTTTTCTTTTGCATACTCTTTGCTTTTTTCAAAGCCTTTTTTAGCGTATTCTTTGCCCTTTTCAGCACCTTTTTTAGCATACTCTTTACCCTTTTCGAGTCCTTTTTGGGCATATTCCTTACTCTTTTCGACTGCCTTTGCACCCAGTTCTTTGCCCTTTTCTTTGCCCTTTTCTAATGCTACTTTGCCATATTTTTTAATCATAGAACCAAATCCATATTCGGGGATCGCTTCCATATACGACCAGTCGGATACAACATTACTTCCATTTGGAAGATTTTCTCTTTCGCAATCCATTTCTAAGTATTCCTTTGCGATATCTTTTGCATCAGACTTATCACTCCCAGCGACATTGTATGTCTTGTATTTGTCTGTTTTTTGATTCCAAAACTTTACTTTAAATTCCATCTTATTGTAAGTTATATTGTTCCTATTATAATCCCCCAATTGAGTATTCAAAAGGTTTCCAGTACTCGCCATTTTTTGTTTTTACCGTTGTACCAGCAAAGAAATCTTTAATACCGCCACCGATCCCCATTTTGTTTTCGAACCAGTCTGCAAAATTATCATAAAAGGTATCGAAATCCCTATCGCTTAATTTTGGCAAGTATTTTAAAATTATTTTTTTATGGTTTGTATTGCGTTTTGCTGGAGTAAGCCTTGTATCATTTGGCAACTCGCCACCAAATGTTACAAATAAATCACCCTTATAGTTATCGATAAAATCGCCAATTGCAGTGTTGAGAGTAGCCACTTCATCTGTTGCCTTATTCCAAGTTGTAGCATTATTTGGGAATTGTTCCAAAAACGCTTTAATTTTTTGCATTTTGTTATGGCGATCAGTATTGGTACTGCCACCAGTCTTCATCTTACCTCCAACGCAGTAACGGTTTGGGTATCCCATTTTTTCGTTTAATAAATCGTAAGCGTTTGGGGTAATCTCTTCTCTTGATGCCGTGTCCATTCTTGCCCATTGTCTATATGCACCTCCCCAATTCCCAGCCTCCATATATTCAATAACCGTTTCGTGATCAGACTTGTCTTTTTCGTACATTTCAACCATTGGTTTATCGTTTTTAAAATGCTTAATCCCATCAGCATAATACGAGTTAATATGCTTTTTATATTCAGCTAAAATGTCTTTAATATTACCACCAGCCTTCATTAACCCCTTTTCCTTTAAATAAGCTGGATTGTTCATTTGCTTTGATAATGCTTCTTTATCGATATGGGCTTTGCTCTCCACGTTGGAACTTCCGTATCCAGCCATACTAAACTTTTCAATTTGAGGATATTTTGCTTTAACTTGTTTGCCAAGATCTTCAAGCCATTTATATGCCTTTTCTTTTTCTGGATAAGCAAAATACCACCCAGCCCCTAAATATGCGGTTAATTCGTATTTATTGCCATTTTTTCGTATGCCAACTTGTAGGTATGCTGGTTTTTGTGGGCAATTTGCTATTATATAGTCAAATGCACCATCCACAATGCCTTGAAGCTTATTTGATATGTCGGTTACCGTTCCGCCATCTTTTAAAAACCGACTTTCTACCTTAAATAATTTATTGTAAACAGAAGAAGCAACCCCAGAATTCACATCGTCCATTTCACCGTTTGTGTAAATATACCCGATGTGTAAATTACTATCAACTACACAGACACGATCCGTACCTCTTTTATCTGCAGAATAATTTTTGTCATATTCTTTTACCGCTTTTATTATCTGGTTTTGAGTTGCCTTCTTTTTCATATTTAATATTTTATAAACCGCCAATTGTGTATTCCCAGCCTTTTTGATTGCCACCAGTTTTAAAGGTCTTAACCTTTTCGACCTCATCCCTTTTATACTCTTCAATCCCATTAATAAACCGAACCGTTACCTTGTCACCCGTAATTTCGTAAACCATCCCCGTTTTATTAACGCTGGGGACGTGAACTGTATCTCCAAAGGTTATCCGCCCACCTTTTTTATATCGTTTAAGCTCGGCTAAATAAACGTCTTTGTTTTTAGATTTTAAAATAAAATCAGCGACCTCATCGGTGATCTGTTTACGACCTTCTTCGCTTTGTGCTTTATGGTGAAGTTCGCCCATATCTTTGTTTGTAATAAAGGCTACAGATACAACAAAATTATCAAGTCTTAACTCGTTGAGCTTTTTAATTAATTTACCCTTTTCGCTGGTGTCCTCTTTTGAATTAGATTCGTCTGATAATGCCCGATGCCAAGTAATATTCCCAATTTCTTCTTCCGATATTTCTTTAGCCCTCACAAGCCGAGCAACTGCTTCTCGTACTTTTATTAAAGTAAAGCCAAGCTCCTCGTTAAATACTTTTCTTAGTGTAATGAAAGACACTTTATGCCCATCTTTTTGTAAATACTCTAAAATAAGCCGATCTAAAGTTTTCTCGCCCTCGTTTACAGTATAATATGTTCGCTTGTCTTTTACATTTTGCATTACCCTATCCTTTTTTCTTAAAAGATTTAATGCAAAATCAATATCCCCTTGTTCGTAACCCATTTTCCGAAAATAATCAGATAAATTAATATACTGCATTTCCTTTTCGGCTTTTATTTTTTCGTACATTAACTCGTGAAGAGACTTTTCTTTTTCGGCATCTAAATATTTATAAACGAGAGTGTGTTTCGGTCTACTTGCTTCTGGGTTACCTTTATGATCAATATAATATTCTATTTTCTTTTCATCTAAAAGTTTTTTAAGTTCAATATCAATAAGGATATCTTTTGCCTTAAGCCATTGGGATAATTGTACGAGATCAAAATCAAGAGTTGGGTATTTTTTTAAATGGTCATATACTATATCATATAAAGTTTTATTTGGCTTTGGAGTTGGTTCTTGCTCAGAACTTGGGCTACTTGATTTTGATTTTACCCAGCGATGAATACCAGCAGAGGTAAGGGCTATCTCCCAAATATTTCCATCGTTGCCTCGTTTTCTAAAGCCTTGCGGATACATTGTTGCACTATCCGTTGGGCTTGGTCGCATTTCTCTGGTACTACCGCCACCGCCCATATTTTCTATGATCTCAAACTGGTCAATCTCTGGAATGATTGCCAGAGTTCTACCGTTATCCCATTTAACGTGCAGTTGCCCGATGCCATCAACGTGATCAATCGTACCCTCTGTATATGGTTCTACTGGATGAGGATCGTGCATAAATATCAGCTTTACCCTTTTCCCAACCAGACCACCATTTTCAAGTTTCTTCGGTGTTGATATAACCTTCCATTCTTTAGCTGTTCGCCACATATTATCTTTATTGCCATAAATATCTTCGAGTTGCATACGTCCCAAACTTGGATCGATATTCCAAATTTTTGCCATTGTTCCCGTTTTTTTATTTTTAAGCCAAACACCTAAAGATAAGTCGTTTGCTTTTAAATCGCCTCCATTATCAAAATTGCGTAATGTTTGTGCAAGTCGTGATCGTTGAGCAGTTTTGCCACCTATTTTTTCCAGTTTTTTTAAATCGGACATTGATAGTTTTTCGTCTTTAGTATCAATCAACCCTTTGCGTACTGCGGTGCGTTTTAATGCACCTTTATATTGAATTGTATCTTGTATCCAGTTTTTATTTTTAGCCTTGCCACCAGAACGAAATACAACCTTTCCAAGATTGTTATAATAATCATCTTCTTTGGTAAGATATGCTTTGTCTTTTATGAATTTTAAATGCCGAGCTTCATCAATAGTTAAGCCAATAAACTCCTTTTCTGTAAAGCTGATTTCATCTGGGTAATAAGTGAACAAGAATTCCTCTTTACCGTTGGTTAATATCACATACACCTCTGGCATTTTATCGCCCATCTTTTTGGGCATCTTTGTTATTCTTGCTGACTTAATTTTCATATACTATTTTTTATAATCCCCCAATTGTGTACTTCCAACGTTTTGCAGTAAATCCTTATCGTACAAACCCGAAAAAGATGCCATAAATGGCTCTTTTTTTAATCTTATTTGTTTACCAACATCCTTGCTACTGTTTTTCATGCTTTATTTTTTATAGCCCACCGATTGTGTATTTCCAACCATTAATAGTCGATCCTTTTTCGTGTTTTTTAATTCTCCAATCCTTTACTCTAATAATAATCCAATCTGTATTAAGTGCTTTTTGAACTGCTTTTGTTGGCTCGTAGTCTGTTCCATCGCCTTTAAAATTAAACACAACCACTTCGGGTTGATTAGATGAACCTTCTTCGTTTTCCAAATGAATATCTGTAGCACCAATTGATTTTAAAGCCTTCGTTATTTTTTCAATGTCATATTTATGGGAATCAAACCAGCTCGACCAAGCAACATAATAAGTCACGCTTCCTTTAACAGTCGCACCTTTTTTATAGCTTACATTTACAAATTCAGCCAATTCCTTATCTCGTTTTGATACTTTTGACTTAGACTGGCTTAATTCACGACCAGCGTCTATCATTGCATCGGCTTGGTTTGTTGTAACATCCATATCATAAGCAATAGTTTTAGCTCCACCGCCATTGCCATTATCGTATCTGTTAAATGCTTCAATACATTTTTCTCTCCCGTGTTTTTTAATGGCATCTTTTGTTTTTTCACTAAGGCTTTTAACTGGGTTGTTAAAATAAAACCCTTCCATACACCCAACAACCTCAACATTGGTTTTAAGGTTTCTGTAAACGCAGTCGTCCAGTTTTGGATTATAACCCAGACATTTATAACCAGTACCATCGGCATCGTAAAAAATATGCCCTTTATATTTATCGGAGGCTCTTTCTACCGTTACTCCATCTTTAGTTACTGCAGTTTTTTTCATTTATTTTAATTTTTTATAATCCAAATGCTACTGCTGGTACAACTCCGCAATCAACGAGAGTATATTGTCCCAGCCAATTTTTTTCATAACAGAGTCCGTTTGCGTCTACCCAGTACGCACCATTCCAGTAAAAGCCACCGCCACCAATTACAAATGGTCTTCTTCCTCCACGATGACCACCAAAGTGTCCACAGCCACCGTGTCCGCCACGACCTCCACCGCCTCTATGTCCGCCTCCGCCTCTTACGTTGGATACAGTATCATCGCCATTAGATAACACTTCATTGGTTGTGTTTGTTATCCGTATTATTGGGTAAGCTGTTATTATTTTCATAATTAATTTATTATTTTGAATGCTTGGTTATATGCGAAAATAGGGCAGTTATACCCAATACGGATACAATAAGAGCAAGAGTTTGAATACGGTTGTGCCATAACATTTCCGTGCTTTTCTTTTCAAGACTTACGAGTCTTTCTTGTGTACTAATATCGGAATTATTTTCCACCTTTTTTCATTTTTTTATAAACTACAAAACCGATGATTCCGAGTACTACTACAACACCGACTGCTATGCCGATTTTTGCTCCAGTACTCATTCCCTTTTCAGATCCTCCGCTTGGAGTGTCTTTTGCGAGTGCGTTTGCCAAAGCAATATCTCCAGCAACACCTTTCTCACTTGCCTTTGCAGACATCTGCTGGGCTTTTGCCTGATCACGTTTCGAGAGATTTTTCTGCAGTTGACCTTGTGCTTTTAAGCCTCTGGCTTCTGCTTTTGACTTAGCTCTTAAGTCTCTTCTTGCGTTTCGTCTTTCCCTACTTTTTGCATCCAGCCCAAAGAGGTTATAATAATCCTCTTCGTTTCCCTCGCCATCGAGGTGCGAAAACACCCTTTGACCAATAAAGGCTCTGGTTGTTTTGTCTTTGAAGCCACCCTCTGCACAAAAGAATTCATTTAAGTCTCTGCCATTATAACTCTGTAATCCCTTTGTATATACATAGTCAAGACGTGTCCCATCAATGCCTTGAGTAAACTCGTCCTTTAGGTTTGAATTGCTATAATTCATAATCGGTTATTTTTTCTTAATTAATGTTTTGTAAATTATAAATAAAGCAACCATCACCGCTACCGTAATACCGATTGTGATCGCTGGATGTTCTTTGATAGTATCAACTCCTTTTTGTACTCCCTCGTTAATAGCTTCCGTTACTTGCGTAAAAGTAGACTTGGCATAATCTGCCTCTTCTTTCCGCCTTCCCCGTAATAGTTCTTGTTGTTTTGGAGGTAATTTTTTGTTATCGTTATAAGTACTGGTTACGATTGCGTCTGCCAGTTTATTTACATCCCCAGTTTTTGCAGATTCCCTAATCGCTGGTTTTGTAATACTACCGTAATTATACGCAATAGATAATAGGGCAGTACGAGCTGGTTCTGGAAGCTTGTTATAAGCATCACCTATTTGTCTTTTTACTACTGGCTCGAAATCTTGTTTAATTCTTCTGGCAATGTCTTTCTCTGCCATTTCTCGTGTTGTAACATCTGTTTTTACAACTTTTCGAAACGTACCATCTGGCAGAGTTATAGTATCGCTACCGTATCCGAGTCTGTATGCGTTTACGTCCCAATAAGGCTTACTGCTATAACCCTCGAATTTTTTTATAAAATTTGCTACGTTATCGTAAAATGCCATAATATTTTTTTATTCTATATCATTTATAAACAATGCTATTTTCTCTCCACCTTGTTTTATTAATGAATTTGGAGGACTCCCAGCCCGTAAGCCTTCCTTTGTCCTCGATTCAATAGCCACTTGCACAAGTTGATTGGGATCAGTTATTCCTTTTGCAACTGCAGATGAGAAGTCGGAAGCAAATTTTTGAAACCACCCCGATCCGTTCCACGTTGCATAAATAAAATTAAACAACAACCGCTTGTCGCTGTTTACAATATCTCTCGCATTGGGAGATAAATAACGCTTTGCTAAAGCCTCATATTCTGGCAACATTATATTGCCAACATAGACCTTTAACTGTTTTGCTAAAGCACCTCCTTTGTAATTCCATTTCCAGAGTGTCTTTGCATTAGCGTCATCGATTGCCTTCCAAAATAAAACTCCAGATGGGGTTAAGTTGATCCGCCCCCCAGCTTTGCGATCTATTCCGAACATAGTTTCGCCACTATTAGCATAACGCTGGTCTTTTACACGACCATCTGCTAACATTAAAGGATGATAATAACCGCCCTCAAGTTTATCAATAACTAAAGCGGTTATTCCCTTAAATATGTTTACGTCTACTGCCATCGTTAATCTTGCTAACTAATTGATACACTCCGAGAATTACCGCAATGTGATTGCGTAATAAGAAGTACTTAAAGCGGACACTACGGAGCAATGTTGGTGTAATTCTTACTTTGTAAATAAACGTCTTTCAACGCTTTGCCATAAGAATTAGTCTCATTATTCCAAGTATAGTCCGTTACGATTGCCTTTGCCTTAATCCAGCCTTGTTTACTGGTATTTCCAACGAATTTAGCAACTGGTTTAGCCCCATCCATAACGATCTTTCCGATAACGAATTTTTTATCTACTGCTGGGTAGTTAAAAGCGTTATCTGTAGACTGCTTTGGATAAAGGTTATCGCCATTCTTAAAGTTATTGCTTTTCGCTGGGGTTGTTAGCTTAAGGTATTCAGCACCGTAAACCGCCCAAGCCTTTTGTGTAGACGTTCCGAAGTTACCGTAACCGCTTCCTTTTAAAAGGAAATTGCCATTAGTTAATGCTGGATTTTTAGCACCAACCCATTTTAAACCTTTTTTATCAAGCCAGTCTTGGAACTTCATTACTTCGGAAGGACTCGAAGGCATACCATCACCTTGTGTCACTACTGGTAGGGGTGTATTTACGATAACCTCTGGTGTAGTATTCACATTTGTCTGGTTTTGGTCTACCTTCGGCAGTTCCGATGTTAATAAGGCATCGGCTTTTTCTTTTTCCTTTGCCTTTTTACGTTTCCACAAAAGATAACCGCCTATTGCTCCCAGTACCAAAAAACTTGCGATAACGAGTATCGTCTTTTTTGTGTTTGGTTGCATAGTTCTTATTTCTTAGTAACGGTTTCTTTGGTTGGTTGGCTTTTTTTAGCTTTGATACTTGCAGAAATGATTGCACCAGCAACTGCTCCAACAAGAGTACCAACAACTAATTTCCAAGTTTTGTCAGCTTTGATAACTTTTTTAGTTACAAGGAATCCAGCAACTGCTCCAATTCCAGTACCAATAAGGTTGTGTTGACCTTTTGCGATGATTTCTCTTACTTTGTTTGCCATTTTCGTTTGATTTTAATTAAACACTATTTATTTATTACAGAATTTTAAAATTTATAAGGTATTTTCCTTGCGGTCAATATTTGATTTATTTTTTGCACATACACTGCATCCATATCATCAACAATTGCGGATGACATAGTACCCTTAAAATCTGGAGCTGGATTCCCTTTGCCAGAAGCTACTGTACGGACACCATAACTTTGCATAACTCCCAAGAGATCAAGATAAGTTGGGATAGACATAAACGCTTGTAAGATTGCTAAGTTATCCGTTCCCCAGCCATCCATTGCAGTATGAATTTTATTCGCCAACCCCAGCCATTGAGCTTTTGTTAATTTGGGCTTCTCGCCTTTTGACATTAACTGTACCAACTCGTTATTAATTTGTTGGTCTTGTTGTCTTTCGCCTTGTTCTTTAACTAAATCGGTACTCTTTTTATAAATTTTATATGCGACTATTAGTACAGCACCAACAACTACAACACCAATTAAACCCTTCGCCCAAGTTGGCATCCCAGTAAAACTCTCCTTTGCGAAATTTTGCTTTGCCATATTTTTATTTTTTTATTGCCATACGTTTTTATCTGTAGCCTCGTTATTTACCCCAGTAGCACCCTTCCAAATAGTCATATTATCAGAAGTGTTCAAGTAAGCGGTTAATAGGGTTGAACCCACATTAGCAACCGAGTGATTGGCGATAATATCACCAGCCAATGCCACTGCTACGGGAGTAAATACAAACTGAAGCGTATTTCCGACTACTGTATTATCTGGCATAAATATGTGGGGAATTACTCCACCCAATCCTACGATATTGTTTATGTTTTTACCCGTTGAATTAAGGCATTTAAACTCCCCAATAAAAGATGTATCGGCTGGGAGTGTTAAAACACCCAAAGCATAAATTAAAGGATCGTTTAAATCTAAAGTATATTGCCAGTTGCTATAACTATGCCTTACGCATCTTTTTGTATATACTACCGATACGATTTTAATATATACAAAAAAGTCTGATATATCACAATTCTCAACCTCTCCAGTTAGCGTTATACTATCCGACTCAAAGATAGCTTTGTGTTTTAATCGGTTCATTATAAAATTTCCGTTAACCGATACGTTTATCTGTACCTTAGACTGCCCGATTAAATTATTATAAGTAACATCTCCGCCACCAGCAATAGAACCTACCGTTAAAATAGAAGACTCTACAATCGTATTGTTTTCTACAAATCTTCCGTTTGAGGTTGTTGTATTTATTAAAAGTGAACTTCCATTCCCAGCCACGTAATTGAATCTTACGCTACCCCTTGTATCGTTTAATCGTATTGCACCACCAGAATTTATTAAATTAAACGATACAATTCCAGCTCCTATCGCCCCACCGCTATATGTATCGTCTTCAAGTAGTCCATCGTGTATAATATTAGAATCAAAATTCACGACACTATTTCTGCAATTCATAATACAACTACCAACCAGCTTATTTTTTGTAACAACATCTCTACCCCATTGAAAAAATAAAAGGGAGTTGAGTAATCCACGAATAAATAAGTCGACCTCATTCAACCGTTTATCTGCCCGATAAATTATTGTATTGGTAAATACGTTGTATTTAACGAAATCTGTTTCGAGAATATATCCAGTAGTATCGCTTTTTGCCAATACAGACCAGTTTACTAAGTCGGTATGTGGGGCTGTTCCCCAAGCACCAGTTAAATTAACGTAATGGAGGTTATTCCAGATAACCACATTTCCGATTACTACAGGCTGAACATTAGCCGACCATAAGCCCAGTTGACCAGCAAAGCCAACAACTCCCGTATAAACTCCTACTCCTTGAAAATCGGGGTTCAAAAACAATCCAGCACCTTGTATAGATACGGAGTTGTTTGTTACACCTTGAATAACGACACCCAAGTCTGCAAATGAGTTATCGGTTATTTTATAAAATTGTCCTTTAACTACAGTAAAGCCAGATATCAATGCCAACATTTGTGCATTTGTTAGCGTTACAATAGAAGCACCATCAATAGTTATTACGGTTGCATTATTTATCGCATCATCCGAAGCAACAACTCCAGCACCAACAAAATTTAATCTTAACCGTTGCGGTAATGCCAAGCCCTCGTCTTGTATAACGTGTCCAGCTACACCGCCACCGCCACCAGCAGTTACACTATACTGCCCAATATAATTAGTATCGCTTGTAACACGCACCACAAAACTTGATGCGTTTGCGGTCATTACATAACTCGATACCCCGTTAATTAAAAAGCCAAGAGGGGCATCAATAGTGATGTTGTTTATAGAAGCATTATTGCTTTTGTCTACAATATATAATTTCCATTGGGTACTCCATTTTCCTTGAGGTATTCCAAGCAATTGAATACCAACCGCACCAGCAGAAGTATCACATAAAAGAACACTATCGTCTTGGCGAACAAGGTTAACCAGCCCGATAATCGTTCTTATGTTATTCCCGTATTTTTGTTCAAATAAGTTGGTAGCCATTCTTATAATAATTTTTTGCTTGTCCTTGCTTCGTTAAAAAACAACTTTCTTAAATCTCTCTGCTCGTAGAAAAACGCAAATGTCACCGTATTCCCAGCGAGTACCTTATATTCGAGTACATCCATCCCATTAGGAATAAATGGTCGGTTTAGGTTACAGTCGATATTAAAAAATACAATATCGTTTGCAACCTGCATATTATCCACTTGTAATTGCAACTGGATTGGATCGATTTTTTGTTTACCCTCAGAGTTTTTATTTTTAAAAATCAAGGGTTGGTTTATTTGTTGTTGAAGCGTTGCTCCAGCAAAAGTAAACTTAGCATTCGGGATGTGCATTGGGTTACCGAGTATGTTAAACATAACATCAGAATAACTCACCAACCCCCCAGCTACTTGTATTTTGTTGTTTAAATTTCCAGATGTAGAGTATAAATAATCAAGAGGCATAGATGGGTTAAATAACTCAACTACAAAGTCTAATGCCGAGTTGTTATTCATTGTAAAGATTAACTCTTTTAGCTTTTTACCTTTGTAGTACCCAACATTTTTTACGTTCAAAGAACATTTATCGCCCTTTAATATCATATCGTCCAGTCCTTGAACGATCACGGTTTGATCTCTTGGTACAAGAACCCTCTGAAGAGTTTTTGAGTTTTTGCCCTTGCCAACTAATTTTGCACGTCCCCCAACCAATCGTCCACTATCATCCACCATCCCAACTCCAACCTTTTTTGTCAAAGGCTTTCTTGTTTTTGGGCGAACTTGCATTGGTCTGCTTAAGGCTGGGTTTTTTTTGCGAAGTATCGGCTGGTTACCAACGGGTACTCCTCTGCGGACTGTTTTTATGGCTACATTGCCAGTTTTCCTTCGAACCTTGCCCTTCTTTGCAGTCCGATTAACACGTCTTAGCGAAGTTTTAAAGTCGCCTTTAAACTGGCTAAAATCGATATCTAAAATATAATCATCAGGGTTTTCGTCCTCGCTACCATCGTAAACCTCTTCGTTATCATCATCGGCTACTTGTTGGTCGCCCCCTGCATCGTAATATTCTTCATCGCCCTCTGCCTCAAAATACCTTTCTCCGCCTTGTTCTATGACAAAAGCATCATCCCCACTCTCTACTTCGCTTTGAGAGGCGATGCCATCATTAAGAAAATCATCAAAAATGTCTTCTTGGTAAGGGTTATATGTATTTGTATCTGCCATATTTTACATTAATTGAGCATATTCTTGATTTTCAAACCGTTTAATGTAGTCATTAATTTTTCGCATCCTTGCTATATTTTCGTCTGTTTGTGCCTTTAAAAACACATTTGCAAAAACACATATAGCATCTATTTTTGAAAAACCGCTTCCTAAATATAGATATAAAGCATTAATGTCTGCACCCGTCTCGTGTCCTATTTGTAAGCCGATCTTCGGGTTTTTCCATTTGTGACAATACTCGTGAAGTACGATGATAAACCTCATCGGGATTGTGTAGGGTACAAAACGATAAGCACTCGCTTCGATAAGACCAGTAGAATGCCCAATTCTTGCTGGGGTGCTTAACGGAGCTTTAGACATAAAGTCTCTTATGACGGGGAAGTATTTTATATTAAATCTCGCATCGGGACTCTGGTAAATAGTGCCATTTTGTTTTGGCTTTTCAAATCCACATTTTTGCGAAAAGCTAATATCTAACTGCATAAACTCTTTTGTACCCTCGTCCAGCCAGATATTAAATTTCCTTAATGGTACTTCTTCGACTTTCATTTCGAAGCTTTCATCTCTCGTATCAACCGCATTAAAACAACCGATAAGTATTCTTTTTGGAGTGACTGGGAGTGAAAAATAAATCATCCTCGATCCATCAACAACTATCTCCCTATCCGCATATTTACTATTATTACGAGCAACCTCTTGTACCCAGACACGAAACTTTTTCTTGCCACTACAGTTAATAGTGACATTCAACCTCATCTCTCTGTTATTGCTTTCGTGTATTGCAAACATTACTGTTTATTTTTTTTTGTTATTATTTTGCTACTGCTGGGGCTGGTGTGCTTGGCTTTTTAGTTGCAAAGTAGATAATTGCACCTACTACTACAACGATCCCAACTCCTATTGCGATTTTAACTCCAGTACTCATTCCTTTTTTAGCAGTTGGATCTTCTGCTGGGGCATTTGTTGATACAAGGTCTGCCTCAGATGATTGTCCTCCACCACCGCCTCCGCCCATATTTAAGCCGAGTAATTCGCCCAGTTTATCAATTAAACCAGATTCCTTTGCTTTACCCCATACACCTTTGGCTTTATCCCAGTAATATCCTTTAGCTTTTTTCTCCTTAATTTCTTTTTCAGAAGGGGTGCTGGAACTTGTTCCGCTTTCAAATGCTGGTTTACCAGTTATATTGCCACCAGAGGAGGCTACTCCGCCAAGAGCAGTCCAAAATTTCTCAAAGTCTGCTCCGTAAGTTTTATAAGCCTTTTTAGATTTTGCTCCGTATTTACCATCGACCTTAAGGTTTGCACCTTTAGAGTTTGCAAAAATATGAAATTGTTTTACTTGTGCAGAATTCTCGCCATCAATATTTAAGTAGAAATCTTGGTAGTTCTCTCTTTTCTTATTGATAATAACTGGATATGCGGTTGTTATTTTCATTGTATTTTTGTTTTTTTAGATTTCATTTTTATAAACCACCAACTGAATATTTAAAGCCAGTTTTATTTATATTTCCGCCCATTTTAAACTGTACCTCATCTCTTGAGTTTTCGACCACCTCGCCAGTATTTACATAATTAAAATCAACATCGGCTTTTTTCCCAATTTTAGCAATGCCTCGTTTTTTTGCTACTGCAAGGTTTGGTGCGTAAACGTAAGTATATAGCTGGTCTGGTTTGTTTTTTCCAAAGACATTAAAAATCGTTTGTCCTACATAAGATTTGGGTACAAGACTTTGAGTTGTTTTATCTATAATAAGCTCCTCGCCCTTTAATATTTCCAGTACAGCGTTTATGTCGTTGCGATCAACTCTGTTTTCGTGAATAAACTTCATTATACTGTATGCCTTCCGAAATTTATCAGCCTTGTGATATGCCTCAACCTCAACTGTAAACCTTGTAAAAGAATAACTATTATCAACTCCAGTATAATATTGAATTTCGCCAAGTTGTTCGAAATAATTAGCATTCGGTCTCTCCTCTAAAAAGAACCGTATGGTTGCGTAAGGGTTATTGCTTCCAGATGGGCTAAATAGTAAATAAAAGAGTTTTTTACCGCCTAAAACACCGCCTCTGACATATTTATCGTAATGTCCCTCAACGTAAGTGTCAATAGTCCAGCCCTTCTCCTCAAATTTATTAATTAAAGCAGTTTCCATATCGGTATCGTTCTCGAAAGATGTTTCTAACTGGCTTAACGATAACTCGGTGTAAGCATTCCACAAGTCTTTAATATTAGCACTCTTATCGTCAAAAACAAACCCAAACATATCGACCATTTTGCTAACAATTGCAAAAAACTCGTTATCGGTCAATGTTAATATTTTGGTTTTTACTCCCATTTTATTTTTTACTAAATCTGAATACTAAATAAGCACCCAGTAAAGCCCCAGCAACTGCTCCAATGATTTTATTTTTTTGGGTAGGCAATGCGATCCAACCTTTCTTTTCGGCAAAGTACACGCCAGCGAAGCCAACTATTCCGCCAACGATAACTGCGTCCAAGTATTTTACATTGTCTTTGGATGTTTTAGACGATTTTGTTTTGTCTACAGTAACCTTAACTTTACTCTCAGACTGACTATCACCCTCCGCATTGCTGATACCAGTACCAGCGTTAATGTCCTTTGTAATGATTTGTTTTACGCAAGATAAAGGCACTACAACCACCCCTTTGTATAACACAAAGGCTGGTTTACCTTTTGAATCTTTAAGCTCACCGCTAATAATTTCTCCTTTTTTAAAGACCTTTGCTTTAATTTGCGTTGGTCTATGAGGCATCCCAGTAGATACAACATAGGGAGATTTAAAGTCTTTTGTTGCTACAAAGTCCATTATTTCTTAATTTTTACTTTTTTTATTTCTTTTTTCGACTTCTTGTATTGGCTATAAACCAATATTCCGATGCCGATAATCACAAGTACTCCAAGAACCTTTTTCATAGCTACTTTTTCTTTTTAATAGCATAAACAACACCAACAATAAGTGCTATTGCGACCAGACTCCCTACAACTATTAACACGGTTTTGGTTGTTTTGGCTTTACGTTCATTGGCTTTAGCAATCTCTTCTTGTTTGGCTTTTTTCTGTTCCATTATTTGCTGGATCATCTGCCTCTTTGCCTCTTGTTGTTTTGCCAGAGTTTCGCTACTCCCAAACTTTTTCATTTTTTGGGTGTCCATTATTTTGTTGGCGATACCACCACCAACTTCTAATAAACTGCCAATCAGTCCTCCACCAGCATAATAAAACTCGTCATCTGATTCGCCATCGGCATCTAAGTAGTCCTCGTTCACAGTATCACTCGTATCATCGTATTGATTTGCATCAAAATATTCGTACATTACCTTATAGGTAGCCTTCATCCCCGAATCGTTAATTGCGGATTCTCCATCAGCTCCAACGACTTGATTTTTATGGCTGATAAGAAAAGATGCCCCCAGCAATAAGTTACGATTGCTGGGTGCATTATCTATAAAGGCATTAACAAGCTGGATATCGGATGCGTTATCGGGTACTGGGATATTTGCATTTCTCAATACTTCGATAAAGTCCGATTTATCTTTAATAAGATAAATCGCCAATTCACGCATAATAACCCTATTGGCTTTCTGCGTATCTCGGCTTTTTATATATTTGGCGAGTTCGCCAAAAAACTTGCTATTATCCACCTTATTATTTTTTCTTTAGTACATACTTATTAATCAACACAATTGCTACTACACCAATTGCTACACCAATGGCTATTTTAACACCAGTCGACATACCCTTCTTTTTGCCTTCGGCATTCGAGAAGTTTAAGTCAAATTTGCGACTTGCTGGTGCATCGTAATCGTCTTTATCATCGATCCCTATATATCCAGTATCTCCGTTTACACCATTAGATTCCTCTGCTGGTATAACGATTGAGTCTTGTGCAATATCTGGGTTTAATTCTGCATCAACTGGAGTTTCTGATCCGCCTTCGGAACGCTTTTGTGCCAATTTTCTTGCTGGTGCGTTTGCTAAAGCTACCTTCATACGATCACGTTTAGCCAAGCGTTTAGCTTTTCTAATTTCACGTCTGCTGTTTCTTTCTGCTTTGCCACGACCTCTTGCACTTGAATAACCCTGCAGTTTTTCTTCCAACATCTTAACACGGGCATTGCGAGTTGCAATCTGCTTTCTAAGGCTTTCTTTCATTGGTTCGCTTTTAGCGTTTGCCAATTTAAGAGTAAGGCGTTGGATATATTCTTTTTGCCATTCGATCTTTTTAGTTATTTCTTTTACCGTAGGATGTATTTTTTGTTTCACGCCATCCACGTTCAAGAAATAATCTTCAGCACCGCCAAGTTCAGATGTGAAGGAGTCTTCAGCACCATTAAATTCGTTGGTCGGATCAAATACTGCCCCGCCATCAAATCCAGATTCCTCTTCGTATCCGCCTTCATCAGCGTAACCTTCTTCTCCGCCTTTTTCTTCATAGCCTTCTTCTTCAGCGTAGCCTTCTTCTCCGCCTTGATCCTCAACATATCCGCCACCCTGATCTTCAGCATAACCACCGCCCTGATCTTCAGCATAACCGCCCTGATCTTCAGCATAACCGCCCTGTTCTTCCATTAACGGTTCTTCTTCTTCCCCCATAGCTTTACGAGCTAATTTGCGAGTTTTTCTTGTATCTTTTTGGGTTTGTTTTGCTTCGAGACGATTTGCTCTCATCCCTTGTCGTGTGGCTTGTTTATCGGCTCTACGAGAAAGCCGATTCGATGCCCTTGTCCTTTTTCTTTCATCACGTCTTTGGATTCGTTCCATTCTGCGTTTTTGCCTTCTGGCACGTCCACGTCCCCTCGCTTGTGAGAACTCACCAAATGCTTCCTCGAAAGTAGCAACTTGGATCGAGTTATCGCCAGTATTACGGGGAGATAGTGTAATAATTGTTGGCTTCATATTTTAATATTTAAGGTTAAATTATTTGCTTGGAGCTATTTTAACACTTTGGTGTTTGTCTACATAAGTGCCAAACAAAAATCCTGCAACTGCAACAACTGATGTCACCATTGCGGTCTTGCCACCTTTGTATTTTTTGTATTTAGAAAATCCGAAACCGATACCAGCTCCGATTAATCCATAAATTACAGCATTTTTAGTAAATATTCTCTTGTGCATTGGGATATTTACTACCGTTGCAGACTGCTGGGCATCTGCTCCTAAAGTTACTTCAGTTACTTCCATTGGTTTGATTTTTTTAAAATATATTAATTGTTTATCCTTCGTTGCAAATAGTTTGTAAGTAAATTTTAGACCTCTTCTTTTGCCCTCTACCAGTTTTATATCGCCATCTAATTGAGTACCCTTCTTAATGATTTTATCACTCTCGGTAAAATTATGATGTTCTAAATTTGGTATAAGAACTTCAGCGTCCTCGATCAATTCTACTTTCATATCTTGTTATCTGTTTGTTTTTAAATACAACACCATCCCAAATATTGCGACTACGCTAACAATTCCAAGTACTACAACTGTTTCCGTTGCAATTCTTTGTACTGGGATACTTTGTTCGCTACCTCCCTCTGCATTAGAGTATGTAGCATTTTTTGAACATCCGCCACAATTTGAACATCCGCCACTACAGTTTGACATTGTTTGTTTTCTGTAAGGGCAATTTGGACGTTTTTGGTAATTTGGGTTACCATCCATATTTATATATCTTTTACAATAAGGGCAATTGGGATTTCCGCAAGGGGGATGTCCTTCGAATTCTGCCCAGCCTTCGTGTAAAACAGTTTCCTTTAAAACCTTGTTTTGCTCATCCGTTTTTATTGGTTCTGGATTAGACTGTAGCGGTTCAACCTTAACTTTAGGATTGTTGTATTTTAATATAAATTCCTTATGCGGATGAATCTCCGCAAATTCTTTTTCCAAGTCGATCTTGGCTGGGGACGAAGCATAAAGTTTGGCTAACTTAATCTCCAAATCCTTAACATCCGTTGCGTTAAGCCCCGTATGTTTTTTTAATAAACCCTTTGCTTTATCGGTTGAGGCATTTGCCAGTACCGAGAGAAGCGTTGAATATTCAGACTTTTTCCTTTTATCATTCATTACGTTTATCCTTTAAAAGTTTTTTAAAAAAGGGATAAGGCATAACCCTATCCCTTTTATTTATAGGAAAATCCAGTAATGAATTAGCTCCTCGAGATGCCTTTTACATCCTGAGTTGTCTGGATAATAACTGGAGCTACGTTTTTACCGCTTAAGCGTGGGGCTCTTGCGGAGTTAATCGATGATCCTCCGTTCAGTTTAGCTTTTCCGCTAATAACTGAGATTGGGAACATAGAGATTGTAAGTAATGCACCAGCTAAGAGGTTAAAGGTTAAATAAGTGTTTCCATCAACTGTAACAGGCTTGGTAACATCGATGATGTCTGGCTGTTGTTGATAAGCGTCACGCATAATACTTAAATTCAACGGGGTTGAATAAGTTTTACCGTTTGCATCAACGTGGTTGATATTAACAGTTACTTGTAACTGGGCAGGGGTTGTACATTGAAATCTCCATTTGCCAATTTTGAAGAATTTGTTATTTGACTGGGCGAGTAAACGACCATAAGTACCGCCTTGTAAGTTGGTCAATACGATACCAACGGGGTTTCCGTACTGGGGTCCAGCTCCAAACCAATCGTTGTAGCCAAATAATACTGCGATTAAAGCACCTACGGTTGTGTTTTCGTAAGAAACAACATAAGGATCGGATACGACTTGAGGTCTTCCACTTGCAAATGACATATCGTCACCATCGATTAAAGACATATCGTCTCCATCAAAGTTGTCCATATCATCAAAATAAGCGAAATCACCCTCGTTATCGTATGAATCGATACCAGACATTCTTTCTGTACCGTTAATTGCTAATAGCAATTCTTTTTCTTTTGCTTTCATTTAGATAAAGTGAGTTTAAAAATGATTAATAAATTAAATTCTTTTTTCAGTTTTTCGGTCTTACAATTTCCGTGATTTTCGCAAATCTCAAAATGCAACATCACCATAAAGGCGATAGCATCGGTTAGGAAATAACACGACCTTTAAACCTACTACTTTTTTACTTCGGCTTTTTTAACAAGCATCGGAGCAACAAATTTCTGATGAACTGCTAATGCTACCATTACGATAACCAGCGTAGTTGCCATCTTTTTTAAATTGTCTGTTGAGAACATAGGTTTAAGTTTTAATTGTTAGACATAAAAATTATAGATACAAACTTAAACCAGTTATGCCCGAAACAAAAGTCTATAATTTAGTACACTAATATTAATAAATACCATATATTGCTGTATATGTGATATATATTATGTACAAAATCTGTACATAACATTGATGTCGTGTACAGATATATAAGGCTATTTGTTATTGGATATAATGCAACTACCTAATATCCAAAGGGAGATAATAGGTTCTTGCCTTACGCATTTCGTCTAAGCTCTTTTGTATAGCAATGCGTCCAGACTCTTTACTGGCATCGGCTGTTTTATCATCATCTTGTACAATAATACAAGTATCTGAAGCAATATAATAATTATAATAACTCATTGCAGTACATCGTAAGGCAAACTGGTCAATCACATTACCAGTTAATTCTGGGCTTTCATCAAATGCACCGACTAAATACAATAACTCTCTTTTAAAAAACACCAGCCCCTTAATTAAATTATCGGCTGGAGCAACAACGGTTATCAAATTCTCCCCATCCGTTGACAGTAATGACGAGATCTCGTCATTTTTAAATTCCGATACGATCCCAGACACCCCACTGCTTGTAATATTAGCACAATTATAAATGAGTTCTATTAGCCAGTTGGGTTGTAACACGACTCCCGTTGGAATAATGCAAATATACTCGCTTGTCGCCATCCTAAATACACTATTTAACACACCAGCAAGTTCGGTGTTTTTCTTTGTTACGTTATTGGCTAAACTATTAAAATACTCGTTTATCCTTTCGTCCTCCGTGTTATCTATTATAAAGAGTTCTACGATAATACCTCCAACCGTTTTTAAATATTCTACTGGGGCATCGGGAATTATAAACTCGTCCTTTCGTATCTTAAGCTCAAAGCCAATACTATCAAAGCAATGTTTTACAAGCCAGTAATTGCCTTTGGCTAAAAATATAATAGAAACGACTGGTTTTAAAAGACTCATATCAACCGTTATTTTGATTTTTCTGGGTTTCTATTTCTATTCCTTTGCCCATAAGCTCTTTAACCTCTGCCATTAATTTTATCATTGGGTTTATAGAGCTTTCTTTTATAAATTCATCCATCCCACGAGATAAGTTGCTTTGCCTTGCCTCCAGACGTTTAGCTTTTTTCTTTGCCCTCTTTAAGCCATTAAAAAGCACATCTATTTGTGTTTCGTAAACATCAACTTTACCCTCCAGTTCGTATATCTTTTCTAAGCACTCCGTTAAAAGCACCCTTGTTTTTCTGTATGAAAACAATTTATCCAATCGGATATTTAACATTTTGAATATTACGATTATCATACCGATACCGATGATAATTGTACAAATAAATTCTAATTGTTCTTTCATTTTAATTTGTTTTATTTTGTATATTGTTATCTAACATTTCCATATAAATACTTAACTCGCCATCGTAATAGAATTGCATTTGTGCCACTATGCTACTGGTTTTAATAATAGTATTTTTTGTCACCAGCTCCATTATTTCGACCTCGTTTTTTTCGTATTCAGATTTTAGGCAATAATCCTTTCGGATAAGATATAGCCGTTTGTAAAGGGCTAAAATGTATTTTTTTTTGATATAAATTTCCAGCCCATAACTACGCAACCAATCTGCCCATTCTGATAGATTTTTACTCATATAATAAATAGTCCCCAGCAACAAATGGCTGGGGCTTTTGATTATAAGTTAAGTCCTTTTTAAATGACTGGCTGGGGTTTGCATATAGTTTTTAATTGCAATAAAGAAATTAAATTTATGTTCCCAGTTGTCCTCAAATAATTCAAACTTTGTATCAGCAATGGCTTGTGCCATAACTTTATCCTTTTTCGCAAGGATTTTAGCGTTATTATATAGCCGATCATAGTCTTTATCGATCACATTCAGGGTTGGGGTAATTACTTTTTCGATATAGTCCTTAATATCCTTTTCCTTGTTGATAATAGATGTATGAACCTTTGCCAATTCTATATCGGTTTTAATGAGGATAATCTTTTTCTCATTGACATCATAATCGGTCAAGTTATCAACCTTTGCATCCTTAATTTGTTTAGCAACCAGTTTTTTTCTTACGTTTAAGCAATCCACAAGCTCTTTTAACTGGACTACAGATTCCGATACCGATTGTATTCTTGGAAACTTCTCTACTGGAAAATCATACGTTGTTTTTTTCATACTTATTTTTATTTAATTATTAAACTCTTGCTGATTATTATCGCTTGGATCACCAATAGCTCCACCGTCCATTTCGTTTGTCACCTCTTCTGTTTCCAGTTCAACCCCACCAAAATGTGTTGGTAGTTTTTCGCCATCCTCAAATTTGGGCTGGTCGGCATCTTTAATCTCTGGGGATTTTTGTTGTTCCTCCTGCATAATTATTTTTTGCTTTTCTTTTGCTCTGTTTGCTCTCCTTTTTGCTCTTCCTTTTTTTCTGGCTCGACTACTATCACAGTTTTCGTAACCTCAACAACCGTAACCTCATCGTTTTTTTTATCGGCTTCGGGATCGGTTTTAATATTATCCGTGCCTAATTCTTGTTCTTTTGCCACGTCTTCAATAGTTTCGGTTTTAATATCGCCTACCGTAGCAACATCTCCTACTGTTAAATCAGAACCACCTTTTGCCAGTATTTTATTTAAAAACTCTTGCGTTTTTAAAATCTCATCATCAACATCTTTAATGTCTTGGTTGATTTCGTTTTTCTCTTCGATAAGAGCTTTGCGGTTATCTGCTATTTTACATATTTTGATCCCTTCACAGCAATTAATAAGTTCCTCTCGAAGTAGTTCTCTCTCTTTTTTGAGATCTGCGAGTATCTTTTCTATTTCTTGGGTGTTTGGTTCTTTTGTTTCCATAAAATATAATTTTTTAATTCAATGTTCCATCATTGGGTAATATATCAGTAGCCTTCACTATTTCGAGGCTACCGCCTTGTTGGGCTTCTTTTATAAATGCTTCTGCTTTATCTTTATGCCAAAGACAAGCCCCCACCGATCCTTGCTTGATCCTATAAACAACCTCTTTATCTGGGTTGCTGGGATTATCTCCCTCAAAATGTACAAAGGCTTCTTTATCGTTTATAAGCCTAATAAAATATGCCTCTCCAATAAGATTTAATCCTTTTATAATATGCCCTTTACTCATTTTACAGATTATTTATAATATTTTTGATACTAAACGGAATTGATATCGGTAAACTAATCCACAATGCAATTATACCGCAAATAAACAAAAAAATATTTTTATCGGATACTACCCTTGTTGTATCTTCCAGTACTTGCTTCCGATCCGCCCTAAAAAATATAAGAATACTGGCAACTACAAAAGCTACACTCCAAATCTCGGTACCCAGCAATAATAATATCCAAAAATTCCATTCCATCGGCTAAACTTTATTTCCGTAATATTGTTGTGCATATTGTTTTGTCAGACCTTGCATAGCATCCTCAATCGGACAACCGTGCATATCTTTGTACTCACGCAAATACTTTTTATTGGTATTTAGATACTGTTTACACGCATCATCAAATTCCTTTCGGGTAAATTTGCCCTCGATTTTATTTGCAAAATTGTGTATGTAAACAAAAAACCGCTTGTCGCCACCGAAGTATCTGTTATTAACGATTAACTGGGCTATTTTAAATAATGTAGGGTTACTTACTTTGCCCTTAATATCGTTTACGTTATCTGCTTGGTAATGCATCCTTACCCAGCGACTATTTTGCCAAATTCTCGGTTCTACTGGTCTTAAAGACTGGTACGAAATCAAAACATCAACTGCACGATGCCTTAAGTTTACAATACCACCAACGATCTCTTCCATGAAGGTAACTGATAGGATGTAGGTGTTTATATCCTCCAGTACAAGCATACCGTTTTTGTAAATCTTTAACAAGTACTCTACCGCCTCTTTCTTTTCTTTAATACCCAAGTTTTTAGCATCAATCCTTCGGCATTCTATAATATCCGAGTGACACCATTTTTCCACATCTGACAAAGCGATCCTTCGTACCTCGAAATTCTCGATATCGTTTTTCGCAAATTGTTCTTTTGTGTACTCCCCATTGGTGTCGAAAATTAAACATTTTCTACCCTTTACTTTATTATAAAACTTATCCTTAACGTACTCTCGGATAACGTACATATTAAGATAGGTTTTTCCGACTCCTTGTATCCCCGTACAAGTCATCATACCAGCCTCTCTTGTGCCGACTGGCTTTATTTTATTCATTACTTCTTTCGACTGCATAATTTTAAGATGTTGTCGCTAAAGATGTTGTATCCGCATTATTGTTTTCGCCTCCCCCAGCTTCGCCCTCTCCCCCAGCTTCATCGGTTTTAGTTGCTGGATTCTCGTGATCGGTCTGTTCCTCTTCGTGATATTCTTGGGATTGCGTATTCCGTTGCTCCATTTTCATCTCTTTGAGCTGGGTAATTACGTTTTGAATTTGTTGTCCCATTGCGTAAGCCTTAACTCCCAGCCCGATTACGATTGTAGTCACTGCGTTGATTATAAGCTCTTGCATTGGCGTTGGTGCAATGCCCTTTTCAAGCATTACTTCATATAAGCTATCAGCCAAGTCATCCTCATCCATTTGGCTTATCTTAAACGATTCGTCTGCCAGTCTAACTTGACTTTTAAACCATTGTTTAACTGTAGCGGTTTGGTTGTCCTCAAGAGTTAAAAGGATTTTTAAATCGATTGTATCCTGTAGTTCGTATTCGATTAATTTATCATCCGTGATATCTTTGGTAACCCACCAAATACAGCCCATCTCGGATAATTTACAGACCGCCCTTACAATAGTCTTGGCAAACTTTTTGGTGCTTTTGCGTTTTTTCTTTTCGTCCATACTATCGAATTCTGGATTAACTGGATCGGGCTTAGAGTCCTTCTCTTTTTTATCCTTGTTATTCCCCGATCCCGATCCGCCTCCGCCCTTCTTTCCGCCATCGCTTTTGCCCTCGTCCTTTGGCATTTCGAAGCTCTCCCCAAATGTTGTTGGCTCGTTAAAATTGGTTTGACCAGTATTGCTTGACTTTTCGCCCTCCCGTTGCATTCCAGTATCCATCACGTAATCTCGTACTATTGGAGCTTCACGGTTTAAAGGATCAATATCAGACGAATAAGTATCATCGTGTTCGGTTTCTTCACCACCGCCACCGTTGTCTGTATTGTGTTCTTTCTCGCTGGATGATTCGCTGGTTTTCTCTTCCGTGTTTTGTTCTGTTTTAGTACCCTCTGCCTTTGATCCAACTTCCTCGAAATGTGTTTCATCAATAGTATATTCATCATACAATTTTTGCAACTCTCCAAAATTGGTCGCTGGATGAAATTTATCGAGATTTATACCCTTTTTTTCAAGTGCATCTTGTATCGCCTTAATGTACTTTCTCTCCTTGTAGTTAAGGTTTCCTTTTTTAACATAAATCCTTGAGTTCGACATATATTGTTTTTTAATTATTCTTTATTTTGTAGTTTTTTCATAACTCTCTCCCTTAACATTTCGATTGATTCGATCAACTCCCTATCGGGCTTGATGTTGTTGTCAAGGTTTTTATACATCTTAATTGCCGATCCCACCGTATTGTGATATTTAAAATGGAATATCGTTTTGGCTATGTATCTCGTGGATAGCCCCAGCGTATAATGTAATAAACAGAAAGCTACTTGTCTGGGCTTGGTTACATTTGGGTTTGACTTGCTATACACAAGTGCGTTAAAACTGATTTTATATGTTTCGCATACCAGCTCTAAAATATACTTCTCCGCATAATGCGTATCCTCTTTTTTGTTTATTGCGGTAACCAGAAAGTTGTTAAACTCTGGTACGGTGTAATGTTTAAGAACCTCAACTATATTTTTTAATAGTTGCTGGATTTCGGAATCTTGTAACTTTTTCGCATCCATCGTTATCTCCATAAACTATTTTGATGTTTTTACTGATCGCAACCTATACTTACCATAATTTTGCCTTGTATTTTTACAAATATATACAATTTAGGTGTACATAACTCTAATGTTGATAAATCTTAAAAACAACCTAACTTTGTTTTTGTTAATAAATATGTGAATATATGGAAGGTATTACAAAGACAGATACGAAACAGTCAGAGGATTTCAACAAAAACGAAAAACAACTAAACTTCAATCGGATCAAGGGTACAATTACCGAACTTAACGATGGCGAGAAGTTTTGCTCTATCACCCTCAATATCGGACACGAAAATATCCGCCAAGTAAACTTGGTTATAAAGAAAAATGGCTTTGATGCCATTACCAGTAAATTCAAAATTGGGCAGAAGGTGTTTGCGACTTTTTATCTCACCAGCCGATTTAAAAATGGTCGCTGGTACACAATGGCAAACGTATTATCGATTGAGGATACTGCTTAAGGTGATATCACAAAAAATGCCAATCCCTCTGCACACTTTTTAATTGAACTTGCCCTCTCGTTGAGACTTTTTATCTGGGCTTCAATAACATCTCGGCTATTTGATACATAGTACCCCTTTGATGTTGCTATTAATGGCAATAAAGAGTTGCTCCTAATATGATTAACGCATTTGCGTAATCTGGGTTCGGTCATCTTTATTTTTTTACCCTTTTTTACAAGGTACAAGTTCATATTACTTACGATCTGGGGAGCTTTGATCGGATTAGCCTCCGTGTGCGTTTTAAAGCCCTCAACCAGTATAGGTATTAACTCAAGCTCTAATTCGTTTAATTCGGCTGTAATATCCTCGAAATTAGTTATCATTTGTCAACTGTATTTATCACCTTTATTTCGTAATCGATATGTCTGCCTTTGTGTATCCCAGTATTAATTAAGTTGCAGATATCCTCGTAAAGTAATGGCATATCCCCAAATTCTGTATCGTAAATAACGAGATCGTATCTACCAACGTGCATCCGAGTAGCCTTATAATGTTTTTTTATTGATAATAATTCAAGCTCGACTGGGTTTACGCTTCGATCCTCGCATCGAAACCAAATCTTTTTGCCGATTAACTTTTCTGGGCAGAAGGTATCTTCCATAATCACTCGGTTCTTGTTTCTATAAAATGCACCCCAGATACCGAGCTATCAAAAGCACCGTTTAATAGCTTGTATAGTTTTGTAAGGGCTGGGTACTCGTCTGTAAAAAACATCTTACCATCCGTTGCCTTGTTGATTTCGTTTTTCAACTGGAGTGCGTAGTCTTTCGATATGCCCTCAATGTCGGCTTTCGTTACTCTTAATTGCATTTTGCTTATTGTTAATTATTTAATGGTAATTTTATCTAACTGAAAACTATATGTAATAGTCTTAATTGTATTATGTGGGATTGCAAGGCTAAATGGCTTTAGTGTTTTATCCATTGGCAATCCGCAAAAGGTAGAATTAATATAATCATAAAATATCCTCATTAACAAAGAGGCATCTTTTTTTTCTTCTATTTTAAACTTTATAGATACATATCCACCCTTAGGTAGCATACAGTTAAGCCTTGTATCTGGAGTTTGTGTTTTAATACTGATTATACTTAACATACTATTTATTTTTAGTTTAACTTATTTATTTTTGCCTTATTCCCAAAACATTTTATTGCGTACTCGTTATATGCTTTTACTGCATCTATTTCGTTTTCAAAATACCCTATATGAATAAGTTTGCCATCAAACTTTATTCTGGCTAAATAACGGGCTGGGCGAAAGGATACCCCAATATACTTAGAGGTCTTTTCCCTACCGATTTGTGTTTTTGAGTTTTTTTGAGTGTTGTCTGATCTTCTGATGTATATTAAATTTTCCTTTAGGCAGTTTAATGTATTGCCATCTTTAAAACATATTTGCCAATGTCTGCTAACTGGCAAACCAATTACCAACTGGTGTAAATATGTTCTAATACTATGCCCCATTAATGTTCTGGATGTTCTGGCATAAAACTTCTTTTTAACTCTGGAAGCGTGAAACGGAACATCGTGATACTTTTCATAAATATCATCATCTATTAACGCTTTTTGGTTTTGAGTTAAGGGTAAATATTTTGCCATTGCAAATTATCTTTTTTCAGTTGGTTTTGGTTGTTTTTCAGATATGGACTTTAGCCAGTACATAATAACCCCATCAAACTTTACTCTTTCTGTTAAAGAGTGTATCGGGAGGTTTATATCCATCTGTTTAAAGATATTCCAAAGAGTATCCATATTGGCTGGGGTTACCGCAACATTAATTGTTTCGGTGTATCTTTTGTCTGTATTTACGTTAAAATCCATACCGTTAAATATTGCGGATATTATCCCAGTTTTTTAGAAAGGCGATCATCAAAGCATAATCACAATGACCACCACCGTTTTCGTTTTCTATCTGAATGTATGTTCCAATCGTGTGTTGGATTACAAGCGTGTACTCACGGTTTGTTTCGTACCCACAAGAACCGTTTTGTCCCCTAAAAATTGCTTTTACTTTTTTCATTTTGCTTATTGTTAATTATATTATTAATTATTTACAGAATTTGATCCCTCCTATGTTCAAAACAGTTTTGCATATCCACTTGGCAAGTATTTGGGATAAAGGTTACTGGCTTGTTTAACTTACTGCAGACTCCGTACTGGATCATAACCTCTGATTTATCGAACTGAAACTTCATTTTATCGGCTTCGGTCAATAGGGCATCCCAGCGTTCCAGATCGTAGTATCGATCCTTGTACCATTTTGCCTTTTGGATGAGTTTATTTTTAATGGTCGTAAAGTAGTCAAATTGCCATTTATGGTGTGCCTCTTGCGATGCCTTAAACTTTTCGATATCACGTTGTAAATGTTTACAGTCGTTGCAATTGCAATCAATTTTCTGGAGCAGTATAAGACTCTCTTTATCCACGATTAAAAATCTTTAAATTGTTGCTTTGCTTTATCTAATTTATTTAGCCATTCGTTGAGTTTTTTCTTTGACCATTCTTGGCGATTAGATAACTCCTCTGATGCCTCGCTGTATCTGGTATAAAGGATTACGTTATCCTTGCATTTTTTCAAGTAAGCGAGTAGCCGATTGCCTTCTGATACCCGTGTTTTTAACACCTCTAATTCTTGCTCCGTCATATCGCTGGTTATTCAAAATCGGTTGCTTGAACATCTACCTTTGCGGATACCTTTGCGACTATCTTGGCTATATAAACACCATCGGATGGGAATACGCATTGTCTGGCAAATTCCTTCGCTTTATCTATGTCTAAGCAAGTCATTAATATTACCCCCTTTTCAAGTACAACATACTGGTGACCATCTTTGCCAAGTGTTTCTGGCTTACTTAATCCATTTTTAACCTCATCTGTAAAACTGGGTTCTTTTTCAAACTTTACTTTTTTAGTTCTACTCCGTGCAATAGATTTACTGTTTTGCTGGGCTTCGGCTACAAATTCCATCGAGTCTTGCTTTATTAAGGCTTCGACACAATTAATCTGCTTATCCTCAGTTTCGTAAATACGTTTAACGGTAATCTTATCGTGTAGCTCGACTAATTCTTTAAAGTTATTTGCTGGTTTTAAACGATGAAGGTTATAATTATTCTTTGCGAGTGCATATTTTATGTCTTTAATATACTGCCTTTCTTTATAATTAAAATTGCCCTTTTTAGTATAAATCTGGGAGTTTGTAGTCATCTTTTTATTAGTTGAAGCCTCCCTTATGTTATCAAATATTTTTTTTGCCCTAATGGTGCTAATCGAGTCAACCCGTGATTTGTACGTTGCTTGTGCAATTCTTTTAATGTACCCCAGCCTTATTGCGTAAGTAAGCACCGCCTTGTTTACTTTGTATTTTGCGATAATAGAGTCTTGTACAGATGAGGCAATGTATCCACCGTTATCCAGCATTAAAATAATAAAATCGTTGAGGCATTCTTTAATATCATCAACCCTTTTCCCGTAGGTTTCTTTGTTGTGTGTACGCTTCGGCTTCATTGCGTATGCCTTTTGGCTCTCCTCGAAGTTATCTGCGATTGGGGGTGCAAAATCTTCGCCCTCTGGAGTTATTACATAAAGCCCGATTTTTTCTCTGCGTAGCAACCCCTTGTTTTTCATCTCAAATAGTAGGGTGTTTGCATAACTACTGCTTGATTTGAGTACTTTTTGGACTACGGTTGCGTTAATAGTCTTTTTTGGCTGACTACGAATGTAGAGGACTACTTTTTCTGCGTTTTCTTTGTTCATACTTATTCATGTTGGTTATACTTATTTATGTTATTTTTTTAGGCTTTAAAATAGTAACTTTTGTTTTTCCATCAGAAAAGTCGTGATTTTCCACCGTGTATCCCAGCGATAAATAGTGTTCTTTAAAATATTCGATTGATGCGTATTTATCATTTTCCTTGTGAACATTAAACACAATACCAACACCATCGACCACCAGCGTCCCCATATTGCTATCGTTTAATATTTTACATAGTTTTTTATCCGACATACGCTTTATTATGTTGCACAAATATACAACATATTTATCAGATTGCAAGTCTTTCGAACAATATTTTGTTGATAAAGTTGGATATTGCTATGCTATTGCGTTATCTATTGCACTTCCTATTTGTTTATAAATAGGAAGATTTGAGTGTGGATCGGCTACCTTGCCTATTGCTGGATCAAGTACCGTTGCTCCATTTTGCTTAAACTTGTCGTAATACTTATTGACCGTAGCCTCTGTAATGTTTTTATTATTACCCCATCCCCACGATCCTTTTACGACATAATACTTAGCTTCTGGGAATGCTGTTTTTAATGCTGAAAATAGCCCTTTAATATCCTCATTGGGATTAAACCCACCATTAGTACCAATATTAATAACTACACTCCCTACATCGCTACTTGGGGGATATTTTGCAACTGCGTTTTTAAGCCAACTAAGGCTTTGACCAGCCTTCCAAAGATTTGCCTCCGATCCAGTTTCTCCCAGCTTTACAATTTTTTTAGAGTTTTTGGCAATAAACGGAGTCTGGGAGTCTCCAATTATAATATTCTTTTTAGTTTTATTAATTACGGGTTGAGATTCATCAGCTTTACCCTTTTGCTTTGTTTTTTCGTAATAAACAAGCCCAGCAACTGCCAGTACCAATATAGCACCAGATATATAGTAAGCGTTTTTAGTAAACCAGTTCTCTTTACCCATAATAAACAGTTTTAATTAAACCTTTTATTGAATAAACAATTGCGGTAGTAAATTATTAATACCGCATTATTTAATGTTTTCAAAGCTATACTTTAGCTTCTTCGTGTACTACTTTATTGGCTTCTTCTTTTTGCTTATCTAAGTAAGGCTTTACGACATATCTCCAGCCTAAGTACCCAGCAACTAAAATAACGCCAATCCAAAGCAGTGTATAATCACCGCCTTTTGTCTGGGTTGCCCCAGCACCACCAGTATCAAATTTTGCAACCATAATTTATTTTTTAGAGAGTGTATAAATTTCTTCACCCGTTTCGAGTAATTTATAATTGGTAGTTTCAACCCCATTCTCCTCGCCATCTTTATAGTGTTCAAATAGGGTATTATAGGTGTTTTTAGCCCTAACTTTAATCTCATCGGCAGACCATTTAACCTTGCCAGTCTTAAACATCTCATCGAGTTCTGCTTCGATTTTAATGCCTAATTCTTTATTGGCTTCGGAATTGTCCCCAGCATTGTTATCGTCCCCAGCATTATCATCAGCTCCAGTATCGTCACCCTGATTGCCCTCGTTATCGTTTAAATCCTCTTTAATTTCATCGGCATCGTGAGGAATCTTATCATCGTTTTCGTCTTTTTCGTCCACGAAGTCAAGGATTTCGTTCACAACCCATTTGTCGTTTGCTTTTACTTTAGCAAGGGTGTCTTTACTGGCTTTTTTGCCTTTAGATTCTGCAGTCGTGATAATTGTTTCGATTTTTTTAATCGTAGCAATACCAATTCTGGCATCCTCTGGGAGATCCGATAACTTAAGCTCGTGTTCAGCCATCAGTTTCTCATACGCATACTTATAAACTTTCTCGTCACTCATAATTATTTGTTTTTAAAATATATAAATTGTGTTACCTTATTTTTTTATGCTTTACCGCCCTTACGGTATCCGTAGTCACCCTCTTCGAACTGGGTGCGAACCATTTTAGGCTTTATGTTTTTCTTTTTTGTGTTTCCGCCACGTTTTTTCTTTTCCTTTAACGATTCTAAAACCTTTTCCAGTTTTTTAATGGCGAGTTTATACTCGTTAATAAGGGTTTGGATTTCCGATTCTGTTACTTCGCCTTTTTTAGCACGATTTTCTACGTTTGTAGTTACCTTTTCTGAGGTGCGTTCAACCGCCTCGTGATTTTTTGTTGCTGGACGTTTTTTAGGTTCGTTCTTACGAGCTTCTGCTCTGGCTTTAGCCTTTGCCTTTTGTGTTCTGGCTTTAGTTAAAAGCTCATCAATGTCGTACCCAGATTTTTTGGCTGATTCCTCACGTTTTTCAAGCTCGGCACAATCTGCCTCGCCCTCTTTACGTTTTGGGGCAGAAGCCTTTTCCTTTTTAGCTTTAGGCTCGGATTTGGCTTTAACTTTGGTTTCTTTTTTTTCGAGTTCGGCTAATGTTTTTTCCAGTTCATCGATCTCGCCTTTAGCAAAATCCTTTTCATCTTGGGGAACATTGGCATCTGCGATGAGTTCCTTGTACTCCGCAATTTCTTTTTTAATATCATCAATTTTTGCCATATTACTAATTGTTTTTAGATTTTATATTTTCGATCTGTTTTGTAACAATTTTAAGACGAGTCTTTAATATTGTATTTTTGGCATCCTTTTTAAGCATACCAGAAATAATTTTAAGCCTTGTTTCAAGTACTTTCAGCGTTGGTGCTGGTTTATCTTCTGCAGATGCCTCTGCTGGTTTTGTGCCTTCTTTTGCACCAGATTTTAAATAAATAGAGTAAATGTGTTTATCTATATCAAGTGCCAAAGGGATTTGCTCCGCACCGTTATTTGTCTGTTTACGCAAAAAGTTTACAATCTGGGGGAGGCTGAAATCCATACCAGTCATTTCTTTTACAATTACCTGCTTTTCTGGGAAGATTAAACTAAAATCTACCCCTTTGTCAGCCAGTTCGAGTGTTTTATAATTATTAGATTGCATTTTCAAGAGCTTTTAATTGTGAATAATATAATTGTCCAATAATATCATTAAAATCGGGATGTTTTACAATTTCGGGTTCGCCTTGTTTTGTTCTTTCTACCGCAGTCAGTAAAAAGCCCAGCAATGCGTAAAAATATTTTATGTACTCTGACCTTTTCTCTTCCCATAACGCAAACTTACTAATTTTTGATTCATCATCAAAATTAATAAACATCGTTAAGTTATTCTCCGTGTAAATGATTTGTTTATCAACAACCAAGCATACATTATGATTATCGTTAAAAATAGATACCCCCAGCCAGTTAGCACCCTCTTCAGCGTAGGATATTTGTGTGTTTAGTAAATTAAGCACCCCTAATTCTTTTAAACAGTCCGCTAATATTGACTTGTAAGCTATTTCTGGATCAAAATAATCTGGGTTTATATACTGTACATAACGCAATAAACTCTTGGCTACTTCCCGATCTAAATCTTGCAATTCCTTTACGGTAATATCTGGGATTTCGCTTTGGGTTCTTCCACTATATTCGTTAAGATACAATAACGATCTTTTTAACGCTGGAGTTAAATGACTACGCATAAAAGCACCCGTGTCGGCTGGATATACGTTATAATTTCTAAACTCTTCTGCAATTTTAATAAATACTTTAAATGCAAGAGATTCAAATAATTCCCCAGTATCTGCTCTGGGTTCGACCAATATTAAATCCTTAGTATTTACCCATCCAGAGTTAATTTTTAAGTTTGGATCATTAATTTTTGTAATATTATCCAGCCAAACAAAATTGCCACCGATCCCGTTTTGTAGACCGTTGTATGGATTACCCCAAGATATGTACTTAGTGCCAATTATTCCAGAATACCCCTCTTGTTTATCATTAAGATACTCTACTTTATCGCCATAAGTTGCAATTTCGCCTCTTAGAAATTGTTCTTGATCATCCCAGCCATTATAAGATAATACATAATATTTGTTTATATCCGAATCAATATCGTAAGCGTACCCAATAGCACCGTTGTTTTTATGATTATGCTTTACAACAACATAATTCGGAGCTTTAAAATAAATATCATCCTCAAACCAAAAATCGCCTTTGGGCTTATCGTTTGGATCGGCATATATTACAGTAACATTTGCCCTTTGTTTTTCTGTTTTTTGATTTACAAAATTAACAAGTGCGTAATGTTTTTGATCCCTACTAAGAACGGAATCCCCAATGGTTACAAACGCATCTGGTCTAATATAAACATCCTCGCCATCAATGTTTACAAGAAAATTAGCCTTTTGTTGACCAATTTTTTGTTTATCTAATATGCAAGTTTTACCAGCATATTGCCCGTGAATTATATAGCCAGTAATCTCGTTTTCTTTTTCATCTTCTCCTTCGCCTTGACCTTCTCCCTCGCCCTCTCCTTCACCTTGACCTTCTCCCTCGCCCTCACCTTCACCCTCACCTTCTCCCTCTCCTTCACCCTCACCTTCTCCTTCGCCATTGCCTTTTCTTTTACCCTTTCCTTTTCCTTTGCCAGAACCACCACCTTCACTTTCGCCATCATCTTCTCCAGAGTCTTGACCTTCGTCATCGCCCTCGCCTTGATCTTCGCCTTCTCCTTTGCCCTTTCCTTTTCCTTTACTTTTTCCTTTACCAGTACCTTTACTTTCGCCATTATCTTCGCCAGAGTCTTGACCTTCTTGATCGCCTTCTCCCTCGCCTTGACCTTGACCTTCTTGATCGCCTTCTCCCTCACCTTGACCTTGACCTTCTTGATCGCCTTCTCCCTCACCTTGACCTTGACCTTCTTGTTCTCCCTCGCCTTGACCTTGACCTTCTCCATCGCCATCTTGACCGCCTTGACCTTCTTCGCCACCCTCAGAACCACCACCACCACCCGTACCGCCTTCGGTCTTGGGGGCTTGACCTTGTTCTGTAGTTTTCTCTTCTGGATCGAGTCCGACTGTTACAATTTCGGGATCGTTATTTTCATCATTCTCTGCCATATCAATATTTTATTTTTTAGATTCCATTTTTTCACGAATCAACTTAAACGTATTATAATAAGGTTCAACCGAATTTATGGTAAAATTGGTATAATCGCCACCGCTTAATTCTCCGATTATGTTTTTACCTTCTTTTATTTTAACCGTATAATTATTAAACGAACTCATCGTATATTCTCTTTCTCCATTACGAGATGCCCTATCATCATCGGACATATAATCACGAATATACTCATTCTTTGTGCTGGTCTTTAATTTGCGATATATTTGAGTAAACACCCATAATCTGCGTAACCTCTCGCCCAGCCTTTTATCATCGGTCATTGCCTCTCGATCTGTAGCAAATACAGTACTCCGTTTAGCTTGTTTGTAAACGGAATCCCGATTATCTATGCCAAATTGCTTTAACAAATCGGCTATACTTATTTTACTGGCTTTTTTAATCAGCTTTTCGATATGTTCGGGGCTATCTTTTGTTGGCTTTGGCTTATCGCTGGGAGTTGCTTTTTTGCGAACAACCTCAGTTGGAGGAAGCCCGTTTTTAGCCCGTAATTTATTGACCGCCCTACGAACATCCTCGTAGTATTCTTTAGATACAAATTTATTACCCTCTCTGCCAGTAGCCAAAACAACCTCTAATTCAGCAATTCTGGTTAATGCCTTTTCCTTATTTTTATCTGTAGAAGCACCGCTTGTTTCTGGTTTTGTTTCGGCTGGTTTATCCGTACCCTTTACTCCTTTTTTAAGAATTGGCACTTCGGTTTTTAAGGCTATTTTATGTGCCTCTTCATAGCTCATATTTTCGTAAACCATTAACTCGAACTCAGTAAGCTCGTGCTTAATAGTAGCCTCTCTGCCAACCGCATCCAAGTCTTGATCGATCCAAATTTCGTTTTTGGGAATAAATTCGTAATCGCTTGATACAAAATGGTGACCGCCCATCGTAAAGTCTGGGTAGTGTTTTAAATTAACATAGTTTCTGTTTACAGAATAAATGTAAACCTTTTTATTTCTGATTGGAACTACTTTAATAAGTACGGTATTTAGTCCATCTTCGGGCTTTGGGGTTTTCGTTTTTAAAACCTCAACAAACCATTTATTTTTATCGGGAATATATTCAAACCCTACTTGTTCGGCTAATTCTTTTAAATTACTGTAAGTTTTTCCACCGTAAGTAAATCCGCCATCGGCTTGTGTAACAACCCCATAATATTCTTTTAAATAATTACGCAATTGGTTGGCGGTATACCATTTGCCTTCCGCATTTTCTTCTGGTTCGCCATCCTTTTCGCTTTGGGCTGATGCCTCGCTGGGCTTTTGCTCTGGCTTTTTAGTTGGCTTTTCTGGAGTTGGAGGAACTGCATCTGTAAGGTCGTTCAGTTTTTTAACAAATATCAGCATATTTAAAAACTGGGTGTCCTCCTCCTTGTTTTCTTTAGGGAAGAATATTTTATCAAGTGCAGTATTTACGATCTCGATGTTTTTATCCATCAATTTACGGTCTACAGTTATATCATAGTTTAAATCTTCTGAGAATTTTTGTTTTACTAAATAGCATAAAAATAATTTACAAAAGACTTCTTCGACTCCGCCAAGTTCCTTAATTGTATTTGGATCGATTCCTACCGCAATGGCATCGTTTATGGCTGGTCTTCCAATAAGGTCTGCTATAATATGCCCAAGCTCGTGCAATAACGGTTCTGGTGTTGTAGATTCGAATAAGTGAATTGTGTACTTGCCATCTTCCGCCAACTCGATTGCACCATCTGGCTTATTGGTAGGGATGCCATCAAGCTCAAAATCATCAAAAATAACTGATACTTTATCGTCATCGATTGACTCGGATGTCATTGGCAATAAGTACCCAGCAAGTTCAACTTCCGACTTTGAGCTTTTTTGAACCTCCCTTGATTCTACCTCGCCAAGAAGTGCCTCGTATGTATTAAAAAATATATTTGATACTTGTTGCTCCGTATAGCCTTGTCCCAGCATCCTATTGGCAATAACTCCAGCGTCCCTCATATATCCAAAAACCGTATCCATTTGTTTTAACATAACATCACCGAAGTACTTGTTAAGGCTATCGAGTTTTGCATTATCCAGCTTTTTTAACACCACCATCATATTAGCGTTCAAGTGCAACTCCATTAAGCCATCAACGACCATTTTAGTATTTTCGTAATATGCTTTATCGTTATCGGGCTTGTACATTAACTCAACCGCCATTTGTCCGAACTTGGCAAAACAGTCTTCCAGTATTACATTGTATTTTTCAGCACTATAAAGCCCTCCGCTTTTAGCATTTCTGGTATATATGTCTATGATATTTTTTAAAACGTAGAAGTATTTTTTAATATTCTCGCCACCGATTGCTTGGATCATTTTTGCGAGAAATTGATTGCCACCAGTACCAAATCCCTCAATGCGTTGGATTGCGTGTTGTACCTCGTGAAGTAATACCGTTTTTAAATCATATAATTTGGGATTGCCAAATATCATTATATAATTTAACTCTGGGTTGTAATAAAACGAGTACATCTTGCTATCTGTAGTCGCAAAAAATATTGGCAAATTAAATAATTTGGGATAATGCTTGTAAAGTGTTGGGTGTTGAAGAATATCGCTTAAATATGTATCCCAGCCCAATTTTAAATACTCCTCCATTAGCTTTGTAGCCAATTTCCCAGCGTCTTTTGTGGGTACTAATTTTAGTATATTATAAATTTTCGTTGGGTTGTCATTAACATCAAATCGGCTTCCGTGTTTAAAATAAACATTTGGGGTGTCGTAACTTGGAATAGTCATATCTGCATCCAAAATCGGCTTCCGCCATTTATAATCAAAGCGATTAAAGTACCAGCCAGTCTTTGCATAAATATCGCTGATAGATAACTTATTTCTATACATATCCTTTGCCTCTTGTAGTTGGGAATCGGCTGATAATAACGCTGATTTTTCGCCAACGTAAAAGTATCTTAACTTATTAATGGAATCGGGGATAAGCCCTCCATCTGGATTCCTTACCGCCATTAATATTTTACTTACACACTCGCCATAAAACGATTTTCCAGTTTTTGTTTTGTGAAAATGGTCAAGGTTATCGGCAATTGCAATAACTGGAGTCATTACATATTCGGGGATATAAAGAAAGCGGTTTAACGCATCTATGTAGTTATCCCGACTATAAATATTGAATATATTATTGAATGTAGTTTCTTGAAGTTTGCGGTTTATGTTTTGTAAGTCGGTTTTTTTAGCCTCCAAAAAAAATTCGATCAGTTTCTTTTTATGTGCCTCACTTGTTTTGCCATAATAGTAATCCAGTAACCGATAAAACAATGTGTTTTGAGTGTCAAATGTCGATTGAAAATAGCCTAATGAATAATAAACCCCGTCTTTGTTATAAGGGTTGTTTTTATAAATACTCATCAATATTCTTGGTACGATTGCGATGTTTTTAATATCGGTAATTCTGCTTGTTGTATCATCGTACCAGTAAAAAAATGAAATATAATTGCCTTCTTCCAAATTCTTAAATTCGGCTGGTAAAAACGCACCTATTTCTGTATTTAAAAGGTCTTGTATGGTGATTTTCATATTATACTATACTTGCCAATATTTGTAAATCGTTAAAAAACCCAACGTAGCACCCTTGCTTTGATTCAAAGTCTGGGGATAATTCACCAGTATTTACATCAAAAGCATAAAGTCCGTATCGTTTATCCGATATTGAATAATTATGATAAGTCAATACTTGTGATACAACAAAAACATAATTTTTTATCTTATCGTTCACCCCTAATTCGTAATTACTTTCGACCTTATACGTTCCCTTCTCTGGAAGAGGTTTCAAGGATTCTTGTAAGTTTTTATCAAGGATATAATCGATAATTTTGTCCCTTATTTCTTTTTTAATTTCCATATTTTTTTATCTGTATTTGGAACAATCAATATCTTGTCTTTTTGGTTCTTCGCTTGGATCGGGAGGTAAAAACTCGTAGCCCATTTTAGCCAAGATCTCTTTATTTTTAGTTTCGGCATTACAGATGATCCTTTTGAGTTCGTTTTTAGAGTCCTCAATAGATTTGATCTCCGCACCTCCTAAGAAATAATAAAGCGTATCTTTTTCTGTTTCAAGATTCCCTTTTTTCTGCTCTCGATATAATGTTTTTTCAAAAGTCTGTTTACTTGGCATACTTCCTAAACTGGTATCATACTCATCATCGAATAAGTATTGTTGTGCCATATAGTAACTAAATTGCCTTATTCTGAAAAAACTCGGATCGGCTAAAACGTAAAGCAGACTCAAACTATCCATTGTTTCTGTATAGTCTTTTACGTCCATAATATTAAAACGATGTCCGTATTGGCGACTGCCATCGAATTTTAAATTAGAGTTGCTTAATCCAATACAAGCAGTTAAGCGTACCGAATACCCTACCGACTCCAAAAAGTTAGCACATATTACTGCAGTAACCCCAGCCCAATAGGTTTTTTCTCCCCAGTTTTGCCCGACTAAAATAAATAGCCTTACTGCCCGATTCGGTCTTGGAAGTTTTTCTTTAAACAAAAACGACTTTTTATTGCTACTGTTAAACTGTTTAACCCCATCCTCTTCCAGTATGGTTAAGACCGCCTCACTGCCATCAAGATTTAACTTAAATAACAACTGCCCTTCTTTATTTGTCTTTTGTTTTTTATCAGCATCAAATACCTCAACACCCTCACCCAGACCAAAATATCTATCGTGTTTTTTACTATACAATGCTGGAGTTTCATCCACTTGCATCATTGCACGTTCAAAACTAAACACTCCGATCTCTTTATCCGTTGGCTTAATAACTTCCTTTGGGATAATACCTTGCGATACCTTTTCCAGCATATTTAAGTAAGGAGATAATTCTAAATAAGCCATATTGTACAAAGGCATATTCATAAAATATTTCCTTGCCATTGCTTCTTCGTAGTCTGTTGGCAAAGGCTCTCCGTATGCTATAATATTGGAAGCGGTAGCACCAGCCCTTAAACTGTTATTAACAGAATTAGGACGACTTTTGATATACGATCCATAACTGGAACGCTGGGTGTCGGCTTTTGCTTTTTCGCAAATCTTATCCCAGTAGTTACAGTAATCGTGTACTCCCTTAAATTTGATTATCGTTCCTTTTACACTATAGGATGCCATTTTTTCGAGTATTTATTTTGTAAACCGTAGCTTACGATTGAGCTTCTGCTTTAGTTTCTTTTTTCACTTTAACACCCTTGTAGTCGATTCCTCTAAGCCTTACAATATCGGCATTAAATTGCGACACGGATGTTTTTTCAGCCTCGCCCAATATAGTAGCTAAATTAACCATATTATCGCCCTCAAGCGATTTAAACTGGGCTGTATTTTTAAGGTTTGTAGCTCGATCTTTTGCTAAATCATCAACAAAAGACATAATGCTATCTTTTAATGTTTTACCACCAACAAAGCCTTGTCTTGGATCGGGATCAGTTCCTACTGGAGCAAAAGCCAATGGGCTTCTTAGTTTACGAAGCATTTGCATTTCGTAAACACGGTTAAAGTTTAACATTGATCGGATAGTGATTGCCTCAACGCTATCTTCCGTTTTCTGTAAAAAGTCTCTCAACCCTTGACTGATGTTATAAACTGCCTTGTATGTAAGCGAGTATTCGAGTACTCTATCTTCCTTAATTTCGTAAAAGCTTCCAACAAAACGGTCAACCAGCGAGTAGTCTTGTCTGTTATTTCCAGAGAAGTTACCGCTTGTTGTTTTCATATTGGTATTCCCAGCACCTATAACCATAAAGTCTGGATGTTTTGGGATCGCCTCACCTCTTCCAGAGGTTAAAATAGCACCCTCATCTGCCGACATTGATAAGGCATCGTTTAAAAGACCAGCAGTATTTGGATCAAGTTTTGGCAATTCATCGATAATAAATACTGCACCGTATTTCCACGCCAACTCCATCTGCCCCTCTGTATAACCTCGTATGCTAAAACCACCAACGATTTGCATCGGAGATGTCCATTGGCTACAGTTCAAAATATAGTACGGAGGAATTGGCTGGTTTGGATTTGGCGATTTGGAATCGGTTTTTTTATTGGCTTGATATGATCTATTACAATCCTTTGGATCGCCCAGTAAATATTTTGCGACATTTTTTGCCATTACTGTTTTACCAGTTCCAGCCTTGCCCCAGAGGTAAACATTATTTTTAAGTAGCAAGTCATCGCATATTTGCTTAAACACTCCTTGATTAGTGTTTATTTTACTATCGCAACTGCCTTGTTCCCCTTGTTTCATTGGGTTTTTTGGGATATTGGAACTTTGCGTTGTCCCAGTTGCAGAAGTCTCTCCTTTTGCCATAATTAAAGTTTTAAGATTTGTATCTAAATTTTCATATTTTACTTCTTTGTTGGCTAATTCTTTTTGAATAGCCTTGCTGATTAATTCTTGTTGAGTGATGTGTTCACTTTTCAACTCATCCAACAATTCTTTTACTGCGTCTGCCATATTACTGTTTTTATAATGATTTTAATTTAATTATAAAGTCTTGTGCGGTGTCCCAATTTAAAGGAATTTTCACTTTTTCCCGTTCCTCTTTGCTGGATGTTTTTACTTGCTTATCATCGCCATTATCATCGCCATCTTCATCGCTTGGTTTAGAGGCTTTATCAATGTTTTCGGCAATAACTTGACCAGCATAATAGGAGTCAACCAGTCCGATTGCATAACTTGGCGACACCCCAATGGTTTCTTGGGCTAAAGATTCGATGCCAATATAATCATCACCCAGCTCTTTAACCTTATTTATAAAATCAATTTTAACCGCTTCGTCCCCAATAGTATTAAGGATGTTTACTACCGCTTTCCTTTCGGTAATATTTGCTGGTACTAAATTAAATAAGCTACATTGTATAACAGATAAAGCGAACCTTAACGATATCATCCCATATTCGTTTTCTGGCACTTCTCTAAAGCTGTTATCGATATAATCTGGGGGAGTATTTTCTCCAAATGGTAATAATGGGTAGTAGTCGTAAATTCCCTCTTCTGATTTTTGTTCATCCTTAAACTCGTACATATCCCTACCCTTGTAGATAATATAGTCGTTATCGCCATCTTTTGATTTAATTTCCATTAACACCTTAAACTCAGCATTAAAATAGTTTAGCAAAGACTTAAGTTGTTGTGTTGATGTGGAATCTATATTAAAGGTCAAAAATTTCATTTTAAAGAAATATTTTGGCGATCCAGCAGATAACATATCAACGGTGCGGTAAATTAACTTACCCTTTTTACCGATTATATTTTCAATTGCCTCAGATATTTCGGTTGTGAGATAATCAGACAAGTATAATTTATTGGGCTTTTTTAATTCTTTGTCTTTTCCTACTGTATAAATCCCAGTACAGAGGTTAAAACTTATTGCACCATTTTCATCTCTTAAAAAGCCTTCGTTTTTAGATGGCAACCATATCCATTTTAGTTTTTCAATCGCCATTAACTGCTCTATAAATCTTTCGCTGTTTATAGCCCCGAAAACTGGAGTAAATCCATCGGACACCTCAATATATTTACCCATCCATAACTTGATCCCAGTTTCAACCGTACCAGCAATGGTCGAGTATTTAATTAGCCTCTTTTTACGTTTATAATTTGCGTTACCGCTAAACATATCTCCAGTAACCTCAAATGCTTTAAATAGCTCCCCAGTAAGTACTCGCATCCTATCTCTTTCGTCTGACTTCTGGATTTCCCAAGCCTTTGCCATTGCATCTTCCTTCTGCGATATGCTTCCGCCCATTATCCAGTCGATAATATTTTGGTACTGGGAAGTTAGAGTCATTTTTAAATGAGGTCGTATTTTAGACAAGGATGCGATTTCAATCTCAAGGTTCATTGGCGAAAACTTGTTATCACTTTTACTTAGCGATTTAATACCAACAACAACTCCAACCCCGTACTGAATACTTTTTCGTTTAGTGTCCGACTCCCAAGCCCCATCCTCAAGAATATCAATATCAAAAGGCACTTGTACTGGTCTGTTTGGGTAGAACCAGATCAGCGTATTTTTTATTTTCGCAAATTTCAATGTTGCTTTACTTACCGCATCGGCAATTAATTGGCGATGATTGGCGATAATCTCTTGTTTTTCATCATCTGATTCTGCGTTGGATGTATCAGCCTCTCCAAAAGATTTGGCTATACTAATCAACCTTTCGTCAACGTATTTGCCAAAATCGTAAATTAAATTATTATGATTTGCCCTATGATCTTTCGATCCAGCGATCAAATCTTTTGCGTCACTAAGCTCCTCTTTACTGTATGGTTTGCCTTTAGGGGTTACCCATTTATCCTCAATAAATACAGACTTAGTAAATTGATTTTCGTTATTGCCTCTGAATAAAACTTTTTTGTTTCTGGTCGATGCGTTAATATCTTCCATCGATGTTTCCAAATCCCAATCATCCGCCTCAATAAAGCGTTTTTTAAGTTTTACATAATAAGCGTTCATCCTATCGTAAAAACTCTCTTGATTGGCTATTTTCTTTGTTTCATCTTTTTCGTTAAGATCTCCGCAAGGCAATTTCTCCAGTTCACGCAAGTAATTTTCAAACTTTTTATCTTTACTTCCGCCCTTTTCATACCAGTCGTTATTTTCATCCAGTATAGCTTTATAGCCCTCGTTACCAGCTTCCTCTAAAAACTCGATTAATGCTATGTAACCGTATTTATTTGCCATATCCTCAATCTCGTTGCCCTCAATATCGAGTATTTGAGATGCCTTCTCGGATTGTCTTACGTTCCCAGTAGTATTTGCGTCCAATGACCGCAGTTTTCTACGCAACATCATCAGCTTTCTAATCTCGCTTGGGATCGTTGATACAACGTACATATAGGATGGGTTGTTTACTTGACCAGTTCTATTGATCCTACCCCATTTTTGCACTTCGGTAGCTACATCAAGCTCAACTTGATGAATTACCATTACTCTTGGTCTTTTATCGATATAATCAAGCTTCGAGTGAAGTGATATCCCAGTACTTCCAGCAGTATTTAAAATAATAACATCGGATTTTCCAGCGTTAAACCTTGCGGTTTTATCTGTAGCCGATTCCTTTTTAATCGAAACTATCTCAAAACGTCCATCTGGATCGGGTATTGTTTTATTACCATCAGCATCAACGAGCTTTAATGGGATTATCGCCATACTTCGTTTTGTCACCTCCTCAACGATAAACTTCTTTTCTTTGGTGTATTTATCGTCCCAGCTTTCACGGTAGGCATTTTCTATTTTTTGCACCATCGCATCAAGCGGTGATAACGGTAAACCAGATGTTGCCCTTTTCATTTGTGCTACCTTTTCGGCATACAAAACTCCGTTATCAGCGTAGTCTTCATCTTTAATGATTGCCCGTGCTATAACGATCTCTTTTCGTGCAGTGTTTACTGGCTTAAATGTAAGTTTACCGCCATTTAAACTCTCAATAATATTGATAAGTGTTTTTGCGTAGTCGTTATCTTGTTTTGATATAATATCCCCGATTTTATATCCCAGAGTTTTAAGCCCAGCCTCTGCAGTATTTCTTACCGCAACTACTGGCTTGTAGTTTGTGTGCATCTGGTACTTGCGATTCCCCTCTTGGCAATCGATCATTATCGGGTTGCCCTTTTCGTCTTCACGCTTTCTCATAACATCAATAACAGTATCGGCAACAAACTCCGTTTTGATCGCAAACAATAAGTTTTCAATCCATTGGAATCTGTTTTTAAGGATGTTGGTCGTGTTAAACGTGAAAGTATAGTTGTTTTTATTTCTTTCGTACCATTTTGCCTTTTGATCCTCTTTGGTTGGCTTTGTATCCCATTTTTTTACAAGCTCTACCTTGTGTTCTAAGCAATATCTTTCTAAGGCATTGCTTACCGCTTTTTTGTATAGTTTGCTATTGGCAAAGCTATCGATTACGTTATACAATGCCATAATATCATCGTACATCGCAAAGTCTTTTGGCTTATCGGATAAAGGCATATAACGATAATCGACCTTTAACGTAGATAAATCCCTTCCTCTTCTGATCATCTGCCCAGATTTAACAAGCAAGGATGCGATATATTCTTGTATAGCCTCACCATTTTCGGCAACCGCATCAGTAATTGTTTGAGGTCTGATTTTACTATCTGCGATATCGGTCTTTGGGATATATAACATCATTGATTTCGGCACTTTCGCATAAGTAGCCGATGCGAACATAACTCCGCTTGATAATGCTATAAGTTCAGATAAGTTAATGGCAATATTTCCATCCCCAGCACCTTTGTGACTTTCGTCCAGTACAAAAATACTGTTAGGGGCGAGTGCCTTTAACATTTCATATTTTGCAATTGCGTTGGTGTTTTTTGGGTTGTCAACGTCTTGCGATAACTGGCTATAAGTAAGTAAAATGATATCGAAATCTTTTGGCATCTCGTTCTTTTTACAAAACTCAACCGTTTTTTTGGTGTCGAAAGGTTCAAATAAGGTTATTGTTTGCTCCCCTATTGTTTTTTGTACGATGCCATCATCGTTAAAAATAAACGGGTTTGGTAACTCGTTATCGCTTTCTGCTGGTGCGATTCCGCTAAAGCCTCCAATATCCCAAAAGTCTCTATAAATATCAGAAAATAAATGCGATCCAATAGTCATAAATATTGGGTTTTTTTTGATATGGTACGCATATCTAAGGATTCCAGCGACCACTCTTCCCTTGCCAATTCCAGCCATATCACCTAAGATAAAGCCTTTTCCGTTCTCGATCTGGGTTATTGCCAGAGCTATTGCGTCCACTTGTTCAGATGAAAAGGCTTGGCACACCATAATACGTGAGTTATAGCCTAATTTAACCCTCACAAATTCTGCAGTATCAATACCGTTGCCTCTGAATTTATTTAATGCTTCTACGGTCTCGTAGGATAATTTTGCTGGGATAACCGCACCAATTGGGATACAAGATGATGCCGATTGATAAGGCATATAGTTACGGTCTTCTTTTACCGCCTTCAGAATATCTTTGGCTTGGTTTTGATCGCCTTCCATTATTTCTGTTCCCTCTTTAGAGGTTGTCATAGTTCCTTTAATGTCTGCCATTTTATAATGTGTTATCTTCGACTATGTTAAATAATTGTTCAAGTATCTCCTCCAGCGTACTACAGTAAGTTAAATTTACCGCATCGGATACAGATACTTTTGATGTTTTTGGATCATTTACTTTTGATGCGTCTTGAGTTATTTTATCCCTAAACGCAGTAACCCTTTTTTCAATTCTTGCAGACCAAGTTTGGTATGCTGAATGATTAACAATAAAATCTTTTATCTTTTCCGTGCTGGTGCTTGTTATTGTTTCGCCAAGATACGTTTCTGTTAAGTTATTAAACTCATCATAAAACTCTTGCTCAAAATCAACATCCTCCACGTTGCGTCCACTTTTTATAATATTAGCACGGATTTCGTTTTTGAAGTTTTCTATTGCCCTCTCAATCCTTTTCTCGAAAATGTTTTCGAGTTTTGGGAAGCTAAGTGCAAAATCATCCCCAGCAACGATAATTCCGTTTAACTCTTCAGCGTTAAAACCGCCAAGTATATAATCACCGCCACTTTTGAATATATCGGGGTTAAAAAAGATTTCAGTCTTATTCATATCTTCGACTTTTTCAATATTTACATAATGTTTATTATCAATGAGGTCAAGACGTTTTTCGTTATCGTGATTACATACTTTGCAAGTATGTGTATCCTCGTTTGCCTTAAGCCATTTATGACCGCATTTAGCACAAGTAACTCTGCCACCAAGCTCCATTTTTTGCTCCGCCCTACGTTGTTCGCTAATGGCTATTGCAAGGGCTTGTTTGCGATCAGTTACCAGTTGTCCGCTTGAGCTTCTTAATCTGCCTTCCTTAAACTCGTGCATAACGGTAGCTATTTTGCCACCATCTTTAAAACCTTCAACTTCTGCCAGTTTTGTGTAATAATGTTCATCCTTTTCCAGATGTTCAACCGCAACGTGTTTAGGGGCTTCCTTTGGGGTTATTTCGTGGCTATATAGTTTACGGAATGTTTTATCGTGTTCGTGTTCCTCGTTGATGCCCATTGCCAGTTCTTTCTTTGGGTAAGATTTAACGGGTACTTTGCCACCTTTTTTTAGTGTATTTAAAGGATCGTGGATATACTCATCCATTTCCCATAAATCCCAGTTATCGCCATTTTTAATTGCAAAATAATGTCCAAGTCCATCATCGTACTCAAGTTGGAGTACAATATCTTGATATTTACCAGCACTATCACCCAACCCTACAATTTTATATTTCTCGCCATCAATTTTTATAAGACCACCCTTTTTCATCTCCGTGATATTATTATCGCCAATGTGTTTATCGATAACATCTTTCATATATCCGAAGCCATTTTCAACTTTGTTAAGCCATTTAAGATCGGCAATAATGCGTTCAATTTTATCGTCCTCTTTATGCCTCAACCCAAATGTTTGCCATTTTACATAGAACCAGTTTTCTTTAGGTAGCCAGTACCCTCTTTTAATAACCCTTTCAAGATTTTCAAAAGCCTCGTTATTATAAGCGTTACTGCCCAATGCCCATACATCTGGGTGTTGATCTTTAATTTTTTTTGCGTAGTTGTAAATTAACTTTGATGGGACATTATTGGGATTAAACTGTATTGTACGACCACCTTTTTTGTACTCATCGGCATCCGCCATAACTTCGTCTGGGGGCAGTATAGGAACTCCGTTACCAGCCGATTGATTTATTTTAGATAATTCTTTCCAATGTTTTTTACTGGCTTCTCTATTTATAATAACCTCACCGCCCTCCAGTTCTACTATTTGCTTGGTATCGGTTACGATTGCTTTTATTCCACCGAGATGCTTACCATCTTTATCGTAATGGCGTTTGCCTTTCAGAGTGCCACCTTTTTTTCCGTTGCTTGTTTGTTTGACCGCCATCTAATCCGATTTTAAGTTCGGTAAGGAACAAAAATAATTACAAAGAACAACGAAAGCAACTGAATTGCAATATTTATTCAATCGCTTATATGTTTGTGCAATTGCACATTAATATAATTTATAGGGCTACAATATCAGTATAAGTAACGGTTTAAACTTGTTTTTTATTTTCATTAAAAAGTTTAATTGTAAATATTAAATAATACTTTCCACCAGACAACTCGTTCAATCGAATATGATTTACAATTACATTTATCACACTCTTGGGGTGCGTGAGTGATTGGTTTAATATGATAAAACCAATCGCAGTGACATCTTCCGCACCCGTGTTTTATCCCTTTTTGCCATCTTCTGAAAAGTTTTCTCATTGTTTAAATCTCCATTGGTTCACTCCATAATTTACGCAGTTCCTCGTACTCGCTTTCAGATAAATCGATTTCTATTGAAGACTGTTTTTCATTCCATTTAACATCTGGATGTACACTACGATAAAGCCTTATTTTACCATTTGTAATTGCAACCATCCCATCTCTAATTATACAGTTAAAATTACTTTGATTAAACTGAAACTTGTAAGTATAACGTGAATTGCGGTTAATTGGGATGTTATAATTTTCCTTAAATTGTTTAATTAATTCTGTTTTTAAATACTCCTCATTATCGATATCTTTAACAAACGTGCCATCGCAAACCCTATCCAGCGAATAACACCCAGAGATCTCCTCAAACCAGCCCACTGCTGAATGAGTCGATAATATACTCGCTTTATTGGATACGGTCACCGCTTTAATTTCACCGTTATCTAATTTAATATCAACTTTACACCCGATCCCATAAGTACCATTAAACACCCTAACTTGTTCCTCAAGTTCCGCTAATGTTTTTTGCACGATTCCGTTATTTGTATTTTGCATATTGTTAAGATGTTTTAGGTGACTTGACCATATCTTGAGCTACTTTATTTTGCCAAAATGCTTTATCCTTAAATTTTCCGTTTCTTGTACACGATATAAACTCGTTGCCAAATTTATAAAAACGCAAGTATTTTAACTCCCAGCAACCCGTTGGAGTTTCGAACTCCAGTATCCGCCATTTTCTTTCTCCCCCCGACTCCGTAAAAAGCCTTTCTATAATTGCCTTAACCTCCTCCAGCGTAAAAAAGTATTTTTTATCCTCTGGGTTAAACTCAAGTAATTCTTTGGGCATCTCGATATCGTGTGGGGTTGTTTCAGCCAAGCAATGAAAATCCCTTGTATCAACGTGAATTTGTGTTATTTTATCGCTGGTGTAGTCAACCTCATTGTGATTGATCCACTCTGGTTCTTTTTCTACCATAACTACTTTTTATCTATCTTTTTATTAAACGATTCTTTAAACTCTTTAAACGCAAGTAAGGGTACTTCAACCCAGCGATCTAATCGGGTATCAAGATCTTTTTCTATTGCCTCTAATATTGTTTGTTTTTGGGCATTTAGAGTTTTATCAATCACCTCCGCAATTTTAAAACATTGTACAATATTAACCCCCATTAATGCCTCTTGAAGTTCTTTGATTTGGATAATCTTTATCCGTTGGGCTTTTTGCACTTCATCCACCTCTATTACGTTTTTATTTTGCCAGAAGTCGCATACTATACAGTTGCCATTATGAATAACACAAGCATCAGAATGGTTGAAATTTGGGCTTGTACAACATTTATCTCTGCCTAAAAAAGCATTACAAAAAAGAGAGTCTTTGTCGCCTTGCCAAGTAGTGCAGTCATTCAGACAATTATTACAAATAAATGTTTTATCGTTATCAGTTGTTTCCATATTATAGTTATTTTAAATTTTTTTCGCCCAGTACCCATCCCCTATTACATATATAATTTTGTCTGGGAAATGAATAACTTCTTCAATTAAAAAATATTTGCGAGTAAAAAATATAGAGTCATCATCATTAAGCATTTCTTTTATTTTATCCCAAATCGGATAAGGGTTTATCGAATTAATTTTTTTTCTCAGTTTATTTATGGCTGTTTTTGTTACAAAAAGATGTTCTCTTTTACTTGGATTTGTAACGACTTCGTAATCGATGGCGATTGCTTCTATTAATTGCCAATCGGGATTTATACTTATTTGGGTTCTCATATCGTTTTATTTACTAAATTCTTTAATTTTCAAAGCCTTGAAATGTGCAAGATAACCCTCTTCTTCTTTTAACCTTTCAGTCGCCTTTTTAAGCTCGGCTTCAACTTCCGCCACCCTTCTTTTTAGGTGTTTAACCCCAGCCTCCATATTCTCCAGCCCCTCTTATATTGCCTTTGCTCTGGTTTTAAAATATGTGTTATCGTACATAAGATTACCATCGATATCCGTATTGGGATATCCGTATTTATCTGTAAACGTTTCAACAACTCCGTTATCGTTATAAGTATATACTGGCAATCGCTTTTCGATCTCGTCTTGACCGTTGATAATATCGTGTATCTGCCCATTATCAATAAGCTCTTGGAGTTTATCCCAGATAAATAATAACTCCTCTGGCTTGTGTTCCGTAGCTAAACATTTTCTGCCTTGATTAAATGTATCCAAAGCGTATTTTAACCGAAGTGTTTTTTTGTCTACGCTAATTAATTTATGACACATCGGGCTTCCGACTGCAATGTAATCCTCGTTATTATTTACAGTATAGCCAGTATTATTGAGTAGTTTTTTTAATAGTCTTGCTTTCATTTCTATTTGTTTTAATTTAGGGATGCCAACCAGACTGCGTGTTCGCTTACTTGCTTACTCAAGTCCAACTTATCATTGGTTAAACAAGCAACATAATATTTTCTGTATAAACTCAAAAACTCAAGTGCCGAATCAAACACTTTTTCGTCTTTTGTATGTAAGATAATGTACGCACATAGCCCAAGATAATATGGCTTCATATACGAAAAAACATAATACAAGTCTGGTGATTTTACATACTGCCCCATTGCCGATAACACTTTTTCGTCATTGTTATCTACACTCTTTTTATGGTCTGCTTGAATAAAATCCGCCATCCACTCCAACGGGTAAAAAACTGGCATCCCCCCAATCTGCTCCAAAAACTCATCGGGGAATCTGCTTCCATTTTCTCCGTAGTTATCGCTTGGGTTGTGATTCTTTTTTGCTATTTCTATTTTTTGCAAAAAATCGTTTTTAGCATCCCCATCTGGCATTTTATCAATATCTTTCAATGACATAAAGCCACCAGCGAATAGAAGTTTAGCCTTTCTGCTTTTTTTCGACATATATTCTTTTAACATACTTATTTATTTTAAAATTAATTCCTCTTGAGTCAATGCAAAATATAAGTTTTGTAGCTCGTGAACGTATTTAATAGACTTAGATGTTTCGTTGCGTATTATCTCGTCCAGAGTCCAGCCAAAGCCACCGCCATACCATAAGCAAAACCTTGTTTTTGGGAATTCTACATATTCCGATAATTCTCTTCCCAAATTTAAGGAATAATGTTTTCGTTTAAGCTCAAGCCCAAACTTCGCCAACCATTCTTTTGTTAATGGGATTCCCTCTGCACCCTCTGGATTCCCATCTATTTCTTCGATATCGTGGGCAGACACCTCCCATACTTTTTTTTTGTCGGTAAGCCAAACAAGATTCCCGATCCTTAATTCTCTTGCTACCATAATTATTTTATATTAGCTGGAGGAATGTTATTCTGCCTAAGTGTATCGACTGCTATTTTAGATAACGTACACAAAGACCTCAATTTAAAGCCAATGGATACCTCCCAGTAATTCCAGTTTTTAAACTTACGCAATAAACGAAAACCTTGACACTCAAAATGTCCCTCGCTTTGATCCGCCAATATCCTCTGCTTAACTAATGTTACGCCATCATCATAAACCCCAAAGTGTGTTTTTGATAGGTTGTTGTTTATCGTTGTAGTTCTGAAAAATCCAGTATTTATTAATTTTCCATCCATTTTATTTGTTTGCTAATTCGATTAATATATCTGCGTGACATTTACTTTTTAAAGAACAAAAACAAGCAAGGTCTTTGCCTCGTAGCTCGTTAATATCGTTTTGCTTAAATTTATCCGACCAGTACTGCAGATCTTGGTCTGCAAACTGCGTACCCGTTGCGATATGCCTAAACAAATGTATAACATCATCAAGATCTCCGATTCGTAAATAAACCCATTTATCGAGTATCTTTCTCCGATACCCAGCATCGATGTATATCACCCCAGCCAATAATTTTAACGGGTTGCCCCATTTCGTTGGTCGTCCAACGTAAATACAATTATCTGGCATAGTCCACCCTTTTGTCCTTTTGCGTTGAATACGTTGCATTATACTGGCTTATTTAAGAGATAATTCGTGGATCAAATCCTTTTGTGTTCCGTAAACATCATATTCGTACAATAAGTGCGGTGAAGATTCAAAATTGCCCTCTTTGGATACCAAGTCCAGCGAGTACCTTGCGATAACTCTTTCAAATGGATATTCCTCGTCAAAAATTCTCTTAACGTGATTAACTATCTGTTTTATTAGCCCAGCCTCCAGCGTTTTAGTTTGGATGTTAAAGTCTATTTTTGCAACAACACCTTTTCGGATCTCGTTTTTGTACATAAAAAAAACGACTTGCCCGACTCTATACTTGTAGTTTATTATTAACTGATTCATTTTTTTGCTTTTTATTTAATCGAAGTTTTTTAACTACATCCGTATTTTCGTAAACATATCCGTAGTGTTTACAGATTCCGCTTTTGTTATTTCTGGGCTGGTAATCCTCGCACATTTTACCGCAAGTTCCATTTTTCTCGCCAACTTCCATTACCTCTTTGCAGAAAAAGAATTCGGAATCGTTTTCCATTTTAGCCTCAAATACATCCATCTTTTCGATACCGTTTTCTCGCATATACTCTAAATGATATTCGAGAGGATAACAATATTCGGAGTCACCGTCTTTGTAATAATACTTAGCCATATCAATTATCGATATACGGTTTAAACTCTCTCGGTAGCGGTTTTTCAGCTCCTTGAGGCATATCCCCTACGTTGCAAAAAGCGTAATTAAACTTAGACATCGCAGAGTTGTACTCAGAGGCGAGTTGGTTGTACGAAGCCTTTATTCCAGATAGTTCAGACTGCCAGATTGACAACTGTTCCCGATCATCCCTCGCCCAGTCTTTTCGTGCCACCCCTTTATACTGGTCTTTTAAATCTTTGATCCTTGTATCGTACACTCCCATATCCGCAATCTTTTTATCTAAGGCAGAGGACATATCCTTGTAGTATTCGTACTTCTTTAGCAATTCTGATGGCTTAAACTCTTTATAAGCAGTATCAAGCCCATCGTTTGCGTACCTACACGAAGCAAGTGCAACTACCATAAAGATAATTGCACTTATTTTTAAAAGGTTACTTTTCATTTGTTAGTTCCATATTAAGAACAATGTTTTTAACCGCTAAAGGCTGGTCGGATATATGAACAAGCATCCCCCCAGTAACATACTGCTGGTGATAAATGCCTCTTGTATCAAACCAAAAAATATATTCTATTGAGTTTCCGTAAGTACCATCGTCTTGTAAAACTTCCGTAGTTCTGCATTTTTGTCCACCTATATTTACATCAAAGCCATAAGTGTCCCAAGATACATTAGTCCCGTTATTATCAACAACACTCGTAGGGGTTAATCTTTTACCGCTTGATGTTACTTTTCCTTTTACCGTAGAATAAATCAGTACTTGTCCCGAATATGCCGATATAATATACAGATGTTTAATCGATCCAACCGTGTTATCAACTTTATATCTTGCTAAGATATTGACTTGCTCGGTTGTATGACCATTTACATCTGTTTGAACTTCGACATTAGCTTTTTGTACTCCGCTTGAAGATACTGGCTCGGCTGGAGTTGTTGTTTGACCGCAACGTGTTGTAAATAAAACAACACACAATAAACACATAATTAAATTTAACTTTCTCATATTGATTTTTGTTTTAAATTATTAATTAACAAACCTTATTTTTTATTTTTTTGATGTTTAAATCCCAAGTTTGAGTGTACGGTTGACCATTCTCGATATCTATCCAAAGGGCATTTAAAAACTCGTCCCGTTCCTCTGGTGATAATGTTATATATAAAGCCCTATATTGTAATGGGATACTTAAATTATTAACATCCATTATTGACTCCCTTATTCTTTCTTTTTCTTTTTTTGGAGCTTTAAATATGCTAAACCCCCATACACATAGCACGAGAAAAGCAATAAATATAAACATCACTATAATTAACACCGAAACAAGCTCTTGCGTTTCCTTTCCCATATTATTATAAACTAACAATTCCATTTTATACTTTTAAAATAATTAATACTCTTGATGATCTTGTGACTCGTAAATTCTGGGATCGATAACCCCAGTTTGAATAAGTATCTCTCGCACCTTTACCCAGTCAACGTATGGTCGCAAAAAGCTATCTGCTGGGTGTACCAAAGGGCATCCCAGCGAGGCATCATCGATATACAGCTCCGCATAAGCCTTCGGGCTATCCGTCCAGTTCTTTTGCTCTGGGTTGGTGTTTATACCGTAAAGCGTGACATCCCTCTCTTTAAACCAGTTTATTGCATCAGTTAAAAAAGTACCGCCCTTTTTAGTAATATTATAATCCGTTGAGGTTGGGTTTTCTATATCTGATCTCATTGTATAAAGTATTAACTGATGCCCGTTGGCAATCAGCTCTTTTAATACTTCGGTTGCACCAATCTCCTCCCCTATTGCTGGGAATTCGTGAGTGACAACAGTACCATCAAAATCTACTGCGATAATCATACTTTAATTTGTTTTAGATGTTCACGACACTCGTTTTGAGTTCCAATAAAATCAATATAATCTCCGTTATCTCCGCCAAGAAAATCCAATCTATCGTGGAACTCTTTTTCTTTTGGGTTACTGCCGTGTCGGTATGTTTTAAATCCCTCCATTTCGAAATCTGTTTCGCTTAATGTCTTAATTCGTTTTACCGCATCATCGCACAGATAAACGATTTTAACACCATCGCCACCGCCCATATATTTAACCGCATCTTGCTCGTTATCAAAGACTCCGTAGTATAGGGTTTTCACTTTATCTACTACTAAAAATATCATACTTATTCGTTTTTGTTAGTATTATGTTGCACAAACGTACAACATAAATAATCCGAAAGCAAGTCTTTTTTAATTTATTTTTTAACTTATTCTTCAAACAATATATCTTACTTCTTTTGGGTATAATATTATTTCTGTTTCTGGGAATAAAAATGGGAATAGTAAACAAGTTTTGACTGTTAGTTTAAATTCTTGCTTAAACATATAATTATAAACATTTGTAAATATATTATTATAAACTACTTCATCTGCAAATATAGGAGTACAAACGTCTGGTTTAAATATGTTTTTTGTTAAATGTTTAAAGTGTGTTTTTTGTTTATATTCAGATTTAATTGCGTCATCAACCATACTGGAATCGGGAAGTATATTTTTGTTATAATATTCGAGTAAATCATATTTAGAAGATACTCGCATATTGCCAATTATGTATGTGGAAGAATTTAAGTCTATTAATACCTCCTTGTATGATTTAAACGGGTTTTCGCAAACAAACAAAATGTTATCTGTAAACAAATCACCAAAATTAAGCAGTTTTACATCTTTAGATGCCTCCGTTTGTTCTATAATTATCCCAGTACCTCTTGGGGTTGTTTTTGGGTATCCTTTATTTGTCCCTTTGTATGTTAATACTAATGGGATACTTGCATTGTTTTCGTTATATTCCATAATTTAATTTACTTTATATTTCCATTATTAGTTTAGTTATTCTCCCAACGTAAGATTTTCTATGTAACCCAGTACCGTTATAGTGTAATGTTGTTTTTTTGCCAGTTAAACAACATATATAATAAAGAAAAGTCTTGCCATTTTTTTCTATAACCTTGTAGCACTTTGCCTCTTCCGACCATACTTCCGTTGCCATACTTATTTGTTTTTAAGGATACGTTCTAAATTGCTTTTTTTGTGGATAGTCGTAAACCTTTGGATTTCGGCTATCAACTCCAGCAACTTCTCTTTGCTGGGTTCTGGAAGATTATTACGACCAGAGTCTGCCCCTATGTTCACTTGGATGGGCTGACAAGCCCTTAATGTATCAACCAACTCGTCCAAATCAAAATCCATTATGGGTTCTATTGTAACGTATTTGTCAAAACAGTCCAGATTTGCCATTGCACTTGCTCTGGTATTTGAAAACGGGCTATTACCCATTATCTCTGGGTAAAATCTATTTGTTTCAATAGTTGTACAAATAACGGATTCGCTGGGAAATAAGCATCTGTTATTGGCAATAAAGGTTGGGTTTTTAGTTTGAAAAAAGTATCGGTTGTTGGGGTACGCTTTACAATGGTTTAACGTCTGAATAATCCAGTCCATATTTATATCTTTTGCAAACATATCGCAACTGCTTCCTATAAAAATAAAGTTACCGCTACCCAAGTCGGTCTTTAACTCTTTGGCATCAAAACGTACTGGCTTTTGACTGCCAAAACGCTTCATATAACAGTAACTACAGTTATGAAAACACTTGCCCTTTGTGGTGTTGAAAGTATGGCTTATAAAGTCATACATATTGCCTTTTGATACATTTAATCCCATACTTATTTGTTTTTTTGTTTAAATTTTCTGTAAGCGGTAAATAATACTTTAAAAAACTTATAAACCATATACACATCGCAGAGGCAGTAAAATAAGCAAAACAGATATGTTATTAAAAAAATGATCCATAGCCATAATGTTGGAGTATGCCAGTTTTTATACCACCAAAAACTCTGGGTTGGCACTGCTATAACGATAAGCCATTTGCCAAAAATAAACATAAACTTTTCAAAGCCTTTTCGGTGCTTGTAATCTACTTGTTCGTAAGCCTTTTTTACAAAGTTGTCTAAATTCATATCCCTATTATTGTTTTGTTTTTAATTCTGCGTTTTCTCGCCTTAAGCTCTCGTTTTCCAGCGTTAAACTCTTGATTCGGGAGTTTGACTTGACCGCCACATTCTCTTCACGGTTATTGCGTTGTTTTAGGTTGTTGATCTCCTTTTCGAGTTCCCCGATCCGTTGCTTTAATTCCTCTGGGGAGTCGTGATGGGCAGATGCCTTGCTTGTAAGATGCCAAAACCCACATTTGCACAAGTAAGCTCGTACTGGGATAACTTTCTTTTTAGATGTTTTTTTGATCTTTTCTAAGCTATAAAGGGCATCTTGTTCGCATCTGAAGTGTACTTTTTTACAAGTACTTGGTTGGTTATCTTTTATAATATCCATCCGCCCATCCGCCCAATGCTTTACGATTTGCCCATCTTTGTTCATATAGACCATCGGAAGCCCTCGCCCCCAAGTGTCTTTAATGACTTCTTGCTGGAGCAGTTCTTTAAACTTAGGGGAGTTTAAATATTTAAGATGTTCCTCGTCTGCACCCATTATATTGTGCTTATAAAATCAAATAACTGTTTAGTCCAACGGGCATCTCCCAATGCGTTATGTACGTTTACTTCTTTGGGATATGTGCTGGAGCTTTTTAATTCTTTTAAAACTTGATCTGGGTTACAATGTTTAGCCTTTGCAAAACCTTCTGCCTTTTCATCGATCATTTGTTTTAAATCTCTGCAATACATTGGGTAATAACTCGGAAGGTTGTTCATTTTGCCAAATAACCAGCAAAAAACAACCCAGTCATAATCGGCATAATAACCATAAAATGTCGGCATTATTAAAGACTCCAGTAAAGGCTTGTCTAATAAAGCATCGTGATATCGTTTTTCAATCGCCTCCGATGTAGTAAACCTCAAGATATCATCTGCTATCTGTTTATTTGTTTTGCCATATAACTCCAGCAGAGTCCGTAAACTACTTGGGTTAAATAACTCAGACTGAAGTCGTGAATATATTTTACTATCTGCAACTGGCTCTGTTTCGACCATATAACGATTAGATAATTCGTTGAATATTGGTCGCAATACGTTTTCTCTTAGCCAGTAGTATTTATAAGTCTTACCGCCATCTTTTAGCGATTTATCTTGCCTTAAGTCGTATCTATTCCAAGCCTCACGGACATTGAATTCTTTAGATATCGCATAATATTCACGACCATCATCAGCCACGATCCCGATTGAAATAAGATCAATGGTTGGCTTTGTTATTTTGCCAAATAATTTTTTTTGAGTTCCTTCAACAAACTCCGTGTCTATAAAATAGTTCATAGTTAAATCGTATAAGGTTTTTTAATTTCTCGAAAATGGGTTATACTGCCATCGTTGTTTGATGCCCAGCCAGTACCGTTCCAAGTCTCGTAATGTTGTTTATTGCATTTCTCTCGATAAACCTCATAACGACCATACTTTTCTGGTTTTTGGTTGCTGGTCGATATCCACCCAGCGTTATCGTTTTCTTGTCGAACTTCTTTTCCGTATTCTAAGAACATTAAAATCAGCGTATCCTCTGATACGTTTTTGTCTGCACAGATAACCTCAATGCAACGAAACATATAATCGTTACTTTTACTCATAGCCTTTATTTTTTCAAGATTATTCACTTTTTTATTGGCTTATACTCCACGACTTTAACATCTCTGTATCCGTCCTTGTCCTTGCGTTGTCGCATAAAGGATAACATAGTATCTCTTTCTTTAGCGGAGCTTACAATTACGCTTTTTGTTTTACCACCAGTATTGTAACTGATTTTAAATTGTTTTTTTGGCATAACGATTAATTTAGATGCTTCCGCCCCATAAATGAGAGGCGATGGCGAGGTTTACAAACTTGAATTATTTTTGGTATTTTTTCTGTTTTTTGGTTATACATTTTCCAAGATGCGTACATCTTCTCTCTGGCAATGCGGAGTACCTTTTGTTCTTTCGTTTCGGCTTCTATATTACTTACATAAGTAAACGATCCAGAATAAGATAGCCCACTTTGTGTTGATATACAATACCCAAACCCATAGTCCGTTGGGGTTGTATCTCCGTATCCGTATGGCTGATTGCTTACCATAATTAGCCCAGTACCTCTTTTTGTTTGCCTTCCGCTTGTTTTAACTTATTTGCCTTCCGCATCTTTTTAACCTCAATGTAATAGATGTTTCTCTCTGCAAAGGTAGTCTTTTCTCCGTTCTTTATCCTACGACCAATTTCATACAATTTCTTTTGCATATTCTTGTTTTTTTGAAAGTTGATTAATTAGTTTTGATTGGCTTAACGAAATCCTCACTACATCGTGGGCAGTGATACCCGATTGGTTTTTCGACTATGTTTTTACAATACGGACATTCGCAACTTTGATCTTCTCCGTGTCGCAATTCTTTGGCTATTGGCTCGATTTTATTGCCAGTACTTGCATCTTTGCTATCTGGATAAGGATTTGTATCTCTCAGCCTTCCAAGATCAGCACCAAGCCACATAACCCCCTCTTGAAGTTTAGTTATGGCTAAACTTCTCTCCCGTGAGGTCGGTAATTCTTTAATACGCTGAATAATTTCGTCTGTTTCTTTGCGGAGTTGTTTGTTTGCTACAATTTCTTGCTCCCTTTTTTCTTGGTCTTCCATCTTACTGTTTTTTAATTATTAATATCTGATATACTTATTTCTTTGTTGAAAATTTTGTCTGTATTTATATCCATCAGATCGGCAAATTCTACCTCGCAGAAAGTCCCGCAGTCTGGAAGTATTGGTTGCTCGTATCTGCCATCGGCATCCGTTAATTCGTCCAGATATCTGCCCTTTACACAAGTAGCACCAATTTTACGTTCCAGTTTAGCCATTCTATCGTATTCTGCTGGGAAGTATTTGCGTACAAGCCTAAAGTATCCCACCCTTTACGCAACAAATACAGTTATTGTTTTGAAATCCCAATCTGTACATTTCGGGCATCTTGATATCGTTTTTTAAGATGAGGTAGGCACATTGTTCTTTATTTAATCCTTTCTCAATAAGCGGATACACGGGCTTTGTTTTTGGATACTGCTGGGAGAATCTAATGGCACGATTGATCTCCTTTTTTACAAACTCAAATCCAAAGACTTGATGGCTAAATGGGATCTCCTTTTCGACTTGTTCCCTTACCTTCTTTTTTAACCAAAGGGTACACGGTGATCCACTCGCACCGTTAATGAATTTTCTTTTTTCGCATACTTCAAACTGGTCGTCATAAACAAGGCTTCTTCTCCGATGAATTTCTACCCCGATCCACTTCTCGCAATTCTCTATAAATCTATCGTTATCTGGGTGTGCGGTAGCTATATCAATATAAATTAAAATACAGTTTTCCTTACCATACTTTTCGACTGCCAGTTTACAAGCAACCGCAGATGTCAAACCGCAACTAAACCAACAAATAACCTTCATCTTATTCTCCTATTTATTTCTGCGTTTATTATATGCTTAAATAATTTGCCCATAAGTCATCGCTGGGTTTATATTATACCTCTGGACGATTAAATCGGTATACTTAAATACATAGTCGTTGATTTTACCAAAAAGCTCAAGTGATTGGGAGAAGTCTGCATTAATTATCCCCCTCACACTCGATGTACTAAAGTTATGGTCGTAATCTATCTCCAACTGCTCCAGCCGTGAGGTCGGGATCGTCTGGAGATAGTTACTCGCCAATGCATCTTTAATAATGTTATACTTTATGATTAAATCAGTATCCATCGGCTATAATTCATCCATTAACACGAGTTCTTTATCCCAAGCACCCAATATCTGCCAGTAAATACCAAAAGGCGACTGCACCAGCAAAATAGGATCGTTACGCTTCTCCTCATCTTTAAACATTTTCTTTTCTGCAATCACATAAAATATCGGGCTTTTTTTACATAACTTTTTCACGTTATCCTTGTAAGCCTTCATAATTTCCATCGCCTCTTTTGGAAATTTTGGTATAAACAAATCAGATGTTTTAAGCACCAGCTCGTACTTGTTTACCAACGCATTAATTTTATCGGTAGTTGTACAGTCGTACTGCTCGAAAAAGTCTTTAAACTCAGCGTATTGCTTTCTGTTTTCCAAGCGTGTAACCATATCAATAACCTCTTTTTTGGCATAACGGTTTTGCTTGATAAATTCCTTTTTCATTTTTAAAACAAGGATTTTTTCGTCCAGATTTTCGAGTGTAACTGGTACTGGGATCGTTTCCAGTTCTTTCCAAACATCAATCGGTTTTAGCTTAAGTTTTGGCTCTACCTCTTCCATTTTATCGCTTACCCCCAATACCATTCTTGGTTGACCTTGCATTGCTATTGGCTCTGCGGTCGCCATCATATCGCCACCTTGAAAACTACCATTAGCACCATATTCGTTTAGAAAGTCATACAAGTAAATTTCTTCTTGCTCATCTCCACCGTATTCGGCAATGTTATCGCTTACACTATATTGAATTTTACGTTGCATCTCCATCACCGCCTCAATCATAATTTTAGCCTCGCCCTTTTTACGTTCAAGGTGTCTTTTAGCCTTTGCCTTACTGCTAAAAAATACTGGAGTCTTAAAAAGCTTCAAAAAGCCTTTCTTTTCTGGTTTTGAATCTTTCTTTTTTGCCATACTGATTTAATTTATTTTATTGATTATTACTTGGATATAACGCTTTAAATACTTGCCAACCCCTACCCATAAAGTCAAACATTCCTTGAATATCAACGGGTGCATAATGAATAAATATCATCTCGCAACCCCATTTATCTTTGTACTTTACAGATAATTTACCGCCATCAGACTCCTCATCCCAGTCGATGATCAAAGCCTTGTGTAATGAAACATTATTGCCAGTTTCCTTGTCTATATAACGAATACTGTTCATATAATACTCCATATCTTTATTTTTAAAAATCTCAACATTATACTTATCGCAATCGATTATCATTCCCTCACTTCCGTTTGATGTAATAAACCTTTGCTTTTTGTTAAGTTTTTCGAGTTCTTTGATACCAGTAAAACAGTAATTGCATTGTTTTAACTGTTCTATTATTTCTTGTGCAGTGCCTTTTAACCCTCTGATCCATTCAATATTGCTGGTGTCTTTTCGAGTCATACACATTGCCACACTTTTTACTGCTTCAACCTCGTCATACACATTGATAACTTGTTTGCGTGTATAATCCTCTGGATCATCGCTTACAACATCAATTAAATAAGTAACCTCAAAATATTTTCGTTCCATAATGCTAATATTTTGCTATTAATATTTTTAAGCTCATAAAGACATATCCCTTTTCGATCCCAAATTGACCGCCTTTTAAAATATACGTCACCTCTGCAAGTACATATCCGTATTTATACTGATTGTTTTGCCCATCATAGTTTTCCAAACATAAAATATCAAACTGCTGAAAGTTCCGATCATCCTTGCGAACCTCAAATGTTTTATATCCGTGTGCTACTTGGTTAAAGTAGTCTGTATGAGTTTTTAAATGATGTATTTCCATACTTATTTTTTATTTTTGGAACTGTAACGAATCTACTTCTTTAATGGTTAATTCAGAATAAACCATCTCCTTTGTTTGCGGAGATGATGCCATTGTATCAACCGCCCTTGCAACTGCGGTAACTATATTTACGGATGTAAAACTGGGTAATGCTACAAAAGCCCCAGTATCTAATTTAAATGTCGCACTATATATTTTCATATTTCTTTATTTTCATCAAACTTTGAATAAATCATTACAGAAAAAAATATAAGTTGTATGTAAAAAACCCAGTACAACTTCATATTTACATAACTCCAGCCCAGCAACATCGATGTTGGTTCTGATTGAATTCTGGCAAAAACATCCTTTTTTAATCTTATTTGTTTTGTCCGTTTACGCATTTACACAAATATTAAAATTGATCCCTTATAAGCCCAGCGTTTTTGTACTTTAACCCACCAGATATCGCTATCGTTTTTACGCAAACTATCTTTTATTGCCTTCGTAATGTTGTCTTCGTCTGGGGTGCTTTCGTGTGGCATCCCATTGTACTTTGCTTTTTTCTTTTCCGACCACCCATCTGGCATCGGAATAAAATAAACCGCCTCAAATACTTTAGGGAGTACAAAGCCCATAAGGTTCGCTTGGGCTATCATATTTTTTTTAAAATAGAAGTACTCGGTGACAACTGGTCTCTGCCTCTTTTTCGGATCTTTATGATCGGGGTTTGTAAAAATGCGATCCCGATTTGTCATCCTTATCGCCCCCATCGGCACTATATCGAAAAGATAAAACTCTCTGCTCTGGTCAAGCACATATCTGGTTGCCAAAACCTCCAGACGTTTGCCCTTTTGGTGATGACACTTGCCGAAACTATGTTTTATCCTTTTAACGACCATTTTAACTCTTTATTTTTTTCTCCAAACACAAAAAGCAGTATCCCAAATCCAACCCATTTCTTCGGCTTTCTTTAACATATTATTGTAGCGATTTAGACAAACCATTTCGTTCTTTTCGTTGAATTGTTTTATAAACTCATCTTGGCTTATATTATCACATTTGATTGGCTCTTCTATCTGAAGACCATTTTGATATCTTGTAATTTTGTTTACATAATCCTTATTTTTTGATTTTTCAACATAAACAATATGGGCATTTGCCATAACCCGTATTGGTCGACCATCGATTTTTATAAAATCTGTTTTAATGTTTTCGTCAAACATATCTACATCAAGCATATCAGTAGTTTTCATATTATCCTTTATAATTTACATTTCTACCGCTTAAGTTTTTTCCGTTTGCCTCTTCCCAAGCCCAGTACGATTGATTAGTAAACTCCCTAACAAATTCATCTGGGGTTTTTCCATATCTCTCTACCGTGTTTAAAAACTCCCCAGTCGTCCCATCTGACTGCGATATTTTCTCAATTGCAACGATATCCTCGCTGGTCTTTTTTGCGTTAATAACGATTGCATCTTTATCGGAGTGTATTAAAAAATCAAAGAACTTCAAATCTTTTTGGTTGACTTTTATGATATTTTTAAAGCCCACGATAAATTCGTCTACGGGTATGCTATATTGCTCCATCGGGAATATAGGATGCGAGTACTGGCTGCCACTTTGCGATATGCCTTTTTGATAAACAAGGTCGCTATGATTTTCTGCTTTTTCCAAAACCACAACCCAAGCATTAGGTTGAATTTCGATCTCGAAACCAAATACGTTTATTTTTTTTGTAAGCATTTTATTCAACTTTTAAAGGGATTTTAGCAATCTTTATTATACTGGCAACTATTTTACTCATACAGTCTTTACAAATATCATCGAGGTGTACAGATAAGTTTTTATCGCTGGAGTTGGTCATCCCTTGCATTTTCAAATAACCCTTGCCCTTTTTATTCTTGGTTATGTCCGCCCCACAAAGATCGCAATATGTGAATTCCTTTACCATTATTTGCTATTTAATTCTTTTTTGATCAGCCTTTTTGATATAGCTCTTCTCTTGCCAGAAGTATATTGTTTCATCCAGCGTCTTACGTGTCCAGCCCACTCACCGTTAATAAAGGAATTTTGTTTATGTCCGACTCTTAATTTGCCCATAACTTAACACATACTTATTTATTTACAGTAAATTTAAAACAATTTTCCTTGACTCAAAAATGTTTCGAGTCTTTTTTCTGCGATTTTACAATATTCTGCACTCATCTCGCTTCCGATGAATTTTCTATTTGACCGCAGTGCAACCTCTCCCGTGCTTCCAGTCCCCATAAATGGATCGTAAACAACACCGCCCTCGAATTCTGCTACACAACCGCAATCCGATAACTCAGTAATATACTCAGTTTCTCCCTTCTCGCTTGGCTTGTATTTTATGGTCGTCATCTGGGCATCGAAAGTATCATCAAATCCCAGTATCTCTTTAATAACAATCCAGTCCTCTGCAGTCGGGTAGCTCTCGCCACTAAACCAATGATGTGTGGCTTGGGATTGCATAGTAAACTCGATCTGCTCAACTGTTTGGCTACCCTTCCATTTTTTAAGGTACGCAACGATATCTTTTATTGCTGGAAGATCTCTTGCCTCGACCAGCCCAGACCTTTCTTGCACGGAATAAGGCTTCGATCTATCCCAAACTACGGTACCACGATCAGCATTATCAAATAAGACTGGTTTTGATATTTTAAATCTCGGTTGTTTGCACTTAGAACATACAAATTCGGGACAACTGGATAACATTGGTTTGACCAGCAACGAGTCGTTATAACTGGCATAATGTTTATTCGGGCTGGGCTTTGTTGGGATATCCCAAAAGTCTGCTACATCACCGCAGTTTTTACCCTTTTCGCTTTGCCCTAACCAGTCAACATCTCCGCTAAAATTATTTACGTTGCCCTTGCCATTGTATTTTATCCTATTAGCTCCACGATTATCAGCGTTTTTATGTCTATCCCTCACGGCATCTAAATCGAAAAAGTAATTTTCGCTTTTAACCATAAAGAAAAAGTACTCGTGTTTTTTCGAAAAGCGATCCGTTACGCTTTCTGGCATCGCATTGCGTTTTGCCCATACTACATCATTGCGAACTATCCAGCCACGATCCATACACCCGATTGCAAATCGATGAGGCAATAACAATAATCTTTTATCGCCATCGTAGGAATCCCCCATATTGATCCATACACTCCCAGTTGGCTTTAGTTTATCATAAAGCACATACATCATTTGCCAAAGATTTTCCAGATAAACGATAAAGCTATGTTCTTGTCCCCATTGACCAGCGTACCCATAATCTCGTAGTTTCCAGTACGGAGGCGAGGTGATAACACAATCTAAAAAGTTATCGGGCATCCTACGAAGAGTTGCCAGACAAGGCTCATTATATATTTTGTTTAACTCCATCACCAGATCACGTTATTAGGTAATATTTCGCTACCGCTTTTTACATTTTGCTGAACCCCATTATTCCAAAATATTGCCTCGCAAGGAGTAACCATCTGGAAAGAGTCGCATCTAATAGCAGTACTTCGCTGGTTCATCCCAGTACCGTTAAGGATATTTAGGGTGTACCGCTTATCCTCTCTGGCACTCTCACACCCAAGTAACGTAAGAGATAATGCGAGTAAAAAGATTAATTTTTTCATACTTATTTTAGTTGGTTTGATAATACTTTATCGACCTCGTCATCTGTAAGTTGGCTGGTTGTTTTATAGCCTTTTTTAATGCCATACTGGAGAACCTTTCTGACCTCCTCTTTTGTCATTGGCATCCCTTTGTGTTCAAATGCCTTCCAACTTTTGTTTATTTGCTGTAAAGCTCCTAAAATGTCCGCATCCATACTTTATTTTTTTTTAAATAAAACACCCCAAATTACAAAGGTTAAAATCAAAACTATTTTCAGAGTATTGCTCATATCCTTTAATCCTTTTTATACTCATAAGTCCAATCGTCTGTATCGCCTTTCAAATACTTAAAGGCTTTCTTTTTCCAGATTTCTTTTTGCTTTGTCAACTCAACGGTCAAAGGAACATCTTTCCCAGCTCCAAACATCCCCTCTTTATATCCGCAGTACGGACACCACCATTCGTAACCATCGTGTCTAAAAGTCCAAATTAATGGCACTTGCTTTTCGTGGCAATCGCAGATCTTGATTATTGGTTCGTTCATAATTTATCTTTGTTTTTGATTAGGTAAAAGCAATATACGATAACCCCTCTTTTCTCAATTCATCGTGTAATATTTTACGCACACTGGTGTATTTAAAAACATTTATTAATTCGTAAAATAATTGTAGCGGAGGCATATCGAATATTTTGCCATCGTACTCGTAGTCATAACTTGCATATAAGTCAATGTTTTTGCCAGATATGAGAGGTCTTAACTTATTTGCAAAGGTTAAAACCCCAATCGTTAAACTTTCATCTCTATTATTGGCACTATCAAGTATAATAACCGCCATATTTTGATAGTCCATTTCAAAGAATTCATCTTGAAACAAGTACGCTGACTGGTTGTTCCAAAAATACGAAACAAAATAATTCCAAGCCTTTGTTATTTTATCAAAGTGTTCGCATTTAGTACCCTTAATATCCAAAGCTGAAGATTGAAAATAATAATCATTCTCTTTGTTATAATCTTTACTGTTTATTGGTCGTGATCTATCCATATTCGTTTTATTATCTTTTGTAATTGCGAGAATAAGACCAGCTAAATTCTTTCTGGTTTTGGAATTCTTTTTTATAATCGGTCTTCGGCACAAATGCTTTCCCTATTTCTGTTTTTGTAACCCGTCCTAATCTAAAATTTTTAACTATTCTTTTTAATTCGGATACTGCTTTATCTAAACCAGTTTCTAAAACGTACCAGTAATTTGTCCTTACGAGATCATCAAAGGGCTTCCCAAATGCTGTTTCACGACCACCCCAAGTGCCAATTCCTTGCTGGAAAACAGAGTTACCAAAAGCGATTAACACCGCTTCGTACCTTTCCCAGTCATCGCTTGTACCATTTGACTTCATCGAGATTTCGATGTTAAATATTTTCTCGTATTGCTTTTTATTCTTCGCCATTTTGCCCGTTTTTGTTTTCATTATCTGCCAGTTTTTTTAATATTTTATTGCATTTTTTACAACTACAACGACTCTCTATAATCGTTGAATTTATGTATGGGTGCTTTTTGGAATATAACCCACAAGCAGTTACAAATCGGTGATGCCCGCTTTTTGTCCAGTCGTAGTCTGTATGATAATGTATTATTCCAAAAGGTAGTCTTCCACGCATATACTTATTTTTTTATTATCCGAATAACGTTCCTTGACTTTGCATCCCAGCGAGTCGCTTTGCTCCAGCATTAAACCACTTGGGATCAAGTTCAGTCCCGATAAACTTTCTGCCCTCTTTATGACAAGCGACTGCAGTACTAAAGCTCCCCAAAAAACCATCAAATACCATATCGCCTTTATTACTGCTATGTAGAATAATCCTACGGATTACATTATAATCTTTTTCGTGTGGATGGCTATTGACATCGTGTTGAACGTGATTCATTTTCCAGACGTTGCTTACATCATTGGAGTTGTACTTTGCCTTGCCCTTTTCGAGTACTAAACAGACCTCGTATTGATTTCTGAAACCATATCCCATCCCGATATTGTTTTTTACTAAAATGCAAAGCATACGGTAATTAAATCCGTGTGCAATAGCATACTCTTTTATTTGGAAACAAAACTTGTGATTGCTGAATAAATAAAGACTGGTATCGTTTTTCATTTTCGGAAGTATTGCGTCCAAAAAACGATAATTGATACTCTCATCCTCGTTATTTAAAATCTCTTTAGAGTCCCTTCCATACCCGATTCCATCCCCGTAAGGAGGATCAACGATTACGAGGTCAAGGCACTCGTTTGGCATTACCGCAATTAAGTCAAAGCAATCTGCTTGGAATACGGTGTTTTCTTTAAATTCTATTTTATTTTCCATAAATAATTATCAATAAATTCTTCATCCGTTTCTCTGATGTTTAACTTACATCCGCAATAATTCGCAAAGTCTAATAATAGCACCTTACGACCAGCGTGATCGCCACGTTCAATTCTGTTTTTATCGATCTCCACGATCCTATCAACAAAAGAACGACTACCAACCCACCAGCTATGACCATCCCATCGCATAATCTCCCAATCCGATGTGGATGGCTTCACCCAGTAGTATCCATTTTCTAAAACCATATCTTTAAGTTTAAATAGACACATCTTTTGAAAATGCTTCATATAAATACCTTTTGCCGAGCTTTGTTAAAGTCCACTTTGTAGTCACCAGTCCCAGTTCCGCCACAATACATTTGGCAGTATTCCCAGTATGGTATCCAGAGGCACATTTGAGCAAAGCGTTTTTAACTACGTCACGCTTCGAGGTATCTCCGAAGTTTGCATTACCCCAAGCAGTGTTTAATTCCTCGTCTGATATTAACTTCTCTAATTCGCTGATATTGTTTTCCATACTTATTTGTTTTATATGCTATTTGAGTGCTATAATTAAATAGCACATTAAAGATATTTACTTACACTATTTGCGGTCACCCCCCTTTTGACCAGCCCATCCTCAATCAGCTTGGTAAAAACACGGTAAGCGGAATTATATCCGCAACAACATTTTCTTTGAATTAGCGAGATCGATATATCGTCCCCACTTTTAAATCGCAACAAAACTTCTTTTCTGTTTTTGGTATCTTGTTCTTGTTGCATTGCGGTAATACTATCGTGTTCTATACTGTTTTTTTTGATTTAAATTAGGCTGGGGATCGCCCCAGCCCTCTTTTAATTAAAGTGATTTTAATCTTTTATTGCCATCGTTATCCAATGCCACTGCAACATTTGGCACAAATGTCAACGCTTCTGCACAAGCGATAACCTCGCCATCTTTATTGCGAAATTCAGTTGTTACTTGTACAACACAACCATTCCCAGTCACCATTGCTTTAGTCGATTTCATCCAGCCTTGCTCTTTACTGGAGGCTTTGCCGATCAACTGGAATAAATCCCCGTTCCCAAAAACTTTTAAATCGGATGTTTTTGTCTTTGCCTCTTCGATGTTTGTATTATCCAGAGGTTTTTTTGCTTGAAATGTACAAGCTTCACCAGTACCACCAGCTTGTCCGCTTTCGTTTCCTTTTTCTTTTTTTACTTCGTCTGTGTTGTCGTCCATAAAATATGTGTTAAAATTTTGCTACTCTTTTACATTAGGTTTTCGCATCCCCTATTTTATTTATATACTTTATCAACGCATTTTTTAACCTCCTCTTTTGTAAGATTAAATCGGTGCATCAAGTCGTTAAAACTAATCGCCCATTTATTTTCTTTTGCTTTTTTTAAATACTCTATACACGCTTTCATTTCTTTGTTTTTTTTATTTAATTTTTAATAAAGGGTTCGCCTCCCTTTTTTGCTTGTTGTGTCGTACTGGTGTATGTCTGGCTTCAAACAAGCGGTGTTGCTCTTGAGTTTTGTTTAACCCCTTACGCAAAATTAAACATCCAATTACGCAGTCTGTAGACACGTTGTAAATATTTTATTTTAAATTAATAAGTGTTTCTTTGTACTGGTCGAGGCACTCGTTTATAGCAGTTATAATTGCACCTTCAAGCCTTCCGCCTTCCGCAACAACACCATCGCAATGATTATAACTTAAAGCATTCTCCAGTATCGATTTAATATCTGGCTTTGCTACTGGTACTACATCCTCACTCGGTTTATTTGCTGGTTGATAGCCTTGCATTAATAAATCTGCAGTATTTGGTACTACCTCTGCCATCGTTTTAGGCAGTAGCTCGTAGCATTGCTTAAATACATCTTCGGCACAAGGCAAATATTCAAAACGATCACCATTAGGGGTTTTAACAATATAATCCCCAGCATCAGCCTGTTTATTTCCATAAGGAGTTGGGATAATTAAAAACCAGTTATGGTTTGCTTTACTGATCTTTTTACTGATCCCAGCACCGCTAAACGCAGTTGCCCGTTTTTCTGTAAATTCTATGCACTCAACTTTATTATCCCCAGTAAACTGCATCGCCTTTACAATAATCGGTATTTGTCTGTATTCTTGTACCATTTTTTATATTTTATACTTGTTTAAGAATATCTCAAATTCTCTTAAAAAACCATCGATCTGATCGTAAGATATCCAGCAAAACTTTTGCCCATTAAGAGATACTTCCGTGTCCCTAAGTATACCATCAAAATCAGACTCGCATTTAAAATAAAACAGATGTTTGCCATCAATTCTTTCCGTTCTTTCTTTTATAGTATTGGGCTTTATTTTTGGCATAGAGTTTTTATTTTAATTGATTTGCATTTTCTATAATACTCCAATCGATATCTTTGGATTCCGCACATATTTTACACGCTTGTGTGTGCGTACAGTCGCAAACCTCTTTTTTAGTTGCGGTTTGTACTTCTGGTTTTGGCTTATCCTTGCATTTATCTTTTGCAAGTTTTATGGCAATAGTTTTGGATATTTTTTTGCAAGGGAATAATTTACAGTCATCGCAATCCGACTCGTTAATTTTTTTCTCAAATTTTCGAAAGTCCAGTTGCTTTGGAGAATAATAGTTTTTTCTCTGTTTATTCATTTGCGTTGCCCGATTCCGATTAAAGCTATGCAAGTCCATTATTTCTTGGGTTTATTTAATGCTAATTTAATTGCATCGGCATAAGATACTCCGTTGTTTGTTAATGACATTATCTGATCGTGTCGTTTTGGCTCTCTTGCCTTTAGGCGATCAAATCTTGTTTTATCAAACTGGCATCCAAATCCACAATACGCACATCCCGTATTGGTTTCGCCCTTATCGTAAATATCCGAGTATTTAAGGTTGTTTTGTTTTACAAACGCCCAGACATCCTCTTTCGTCCAAATCGATAAAGGCATACATTTATTATCCTTGAGGTTTATACACCCAGTCTTTAAGTAACCGCCTTTGCGTGTGCCACTATCCGTTGCCATTGTTCCAATAAAAAATCCATCCTTAAGGTATTTTTGCATTGGTTTCTTTTTAAGCAAGTGACAGCATTTATACGTTAAATCAAACGGGGCATCAATAAGATGTTTATACTTTTCTGGGAGCTTAAATGATCTGGTTTTACTACCATCTCTTTTGATACCAGTTAAAAATAGCCGAACTGTATCTTGGTTTTTGCTGGTTGGATATTTACAGTCGTGTATCATTCTTGCGACCTTTTTGCTGATTAAAGGAAAGCCAAACTCTTTTACTATTTTAATAAAAGTTGTTTCTGGTCTTACGATCTCTACATTATCAACCTCCCTTACAAATTTTAGTATTTCGATAAACTCGTTGGTAGTATTTGAAAAGACTGCAGTTCTGTTTTTATCCAGCAATCGAACCAACTTTAACATTACGGTACTATCTATGCCCCCAGAAAACCCGATTTTGCTATTTGGGTACTGAGCAATAAAAGAGTCGATAACGTAAAGCGAATGATCTATCTTTTGAGATAAGCTCCACTTAAGTCTTTGTTGTAATTCCTCGCTGGATACCATTACTGGAAAACTTTAGCAAGAGAGTAACGAGTGCCTTTGCCATTTTTGTTTATGGGACGAGATTTACTGGCAATGTCCATCATTAGCACCTTCACCGCCTTGCTTTTCTCTCCGTGTTCTTGAATTGCTTTTCTTAAAGCGTTTTTTTGCCAGTAGTTGAGTCTGACTTCATCATCTCCCACCATAATTTTTGGGAGTACTGTACTGGGAACTTTTATCGGGTTTTCTTTTTTTACGGGTACAGCCTTAACCGTTTTATTACTTGGGCTTTTTACAGCGTATTTTTTATCAATTAATACTTCTATGTCGACACTATCCGATAAGGCAAACTCACCGCCTTTTTTATACATCCCCTCTTGGAGTCGCCAAATTAACTCTGATGTTTTATTGTTTACTGCGATTCCGCACATTGCCAGTCCTATGCGAGTATAGTTGGTCTTCTGGTCTGTACTAAGCCTTGCTACGACTTTTGTTTTATCGGATAAAGTAACCTTATCGCTGGGCTTTAGCTTTTTAGAGTCTTTGTTAGTTGCCATATATCACATACTTATTTAGTTAATACCATTATTATCGCTATTATCAACATTATCAATTCAATACAGCCGATAAACAAGGCAAAAGTCGACCTTTTGCTATGTTTATTTTGCTTATTGTTAAAGTAGTCCATTTTATTTTATGGTTTTTCGGCTGATTATTATGCTTATTGTTATGTGCGACCATATTATCATCGGTAATTATACCCTCTACAATTATCACCTTGTGCGATGTGTTCAACTTGATTCCAGTTGTCATCAATCACCTTTTTATTCGCCTCATCGATCCTCATACACTCCAGCCCTTTTGCTCCGCCAACCAAATACTTACAACACTTTACACCCTTACCCAGTTTGCAAACATTTTTAATGTGATCGTAATCCTCGTTTAAGTCCATATATTTAACTATATCGGGTTATTTGTAATATTTTACACTCGCAACCAACCTTTGACCATTGCATCAAGACCTTAAGCTCAACCTCTGAATAGAATTGAGCTTCCACTACTTGCGAATGAATTGCTTCATCCCCCTCTGTAGTGTTTTCTGGGTGTTTTAGAGTAGTTAAAACAATAAACTTTTCCATAATTATTGTTGTTGCTGGGCTTTTTGCCAAATTAGTTTAGAGTCCGTAAATATCTGCGGTTTAGTTATAGCTACCCTTGTCCGTTTATCAGTATAACGATATGCTACACTACCATCAGAGTATTTAACTATTTCGCTATCGAAAATAGAGGAATCCAGTATATCTATCTGGATATCCCCTATGTTTATACTTTGTTTAATTCTTAATATTGCTACTTCGGTAATCATTATTCAAATATACATAATAAGTTTATTTATCAGCTACTTTAAAGCCCCTTCCTCCGTTTAAGTGATATGGAATATCTCTTAATATGGAAGTGTTTTCAAAGACCAACATTCCAACAAAACTTTTTCTTTCTTCGACAACGATAACCTCGCAACCAATATTACTTTGGAGCTTACTGCCCAAAAAGATCGGTTGTAAATCATCATCGTACATCCCAGTAAAGATTGGTTTCATAATTTTTATTTTTCTAAGATTTGTTTTCTTATCCTTTCGATCAATTTTAAAAAATACAAAGGAAAATCCCTTGTCAGTATCCATTCCGCAAAGCGAATGTTATGTTCTACCTTTTTGCCCTTTTCTTGTCCGAAGTTAAATACATAATCTCCCCTTTTGCCTTTAAGTATTTTCTCAGTCCACTCTGCCCGATTATTTGGGTTACAAAATTTAGCCAGTTCCCCAATCTTTTTGCCCTTTAATTCTGGGTACTTTTCAATCTGTTTAAAAAATACTCTCATCGTGGCTAAAGTATCGGCTCTGGAGCTATGTTTATCGGTATAGTCGCTACCGCAGTAGTATCTATGTGCCGAAGCCAAATCTCGCTTCTCAAAATGTTTAAAAATATAGCATACATCAATACTATGAACTTGCTCTGCGTCTGGAAAATCTATTCCGCAACGGCAAAACTCCTCTTGAAGTAAAGGGTTATCGTAACTATTATTGTTAAAGCCAATAATATAACAATCCCTCATAAAGTCATAAACATCAACTGCTACATCTTTAAATTTCGGGCAGTCTTTTACCATATCGTCTGTAATGCCATTTACCGCAGTTGCAAAGCTGGGGATCGACATCTCTGGGTTAATTAGCCTCTCGAATTCAACCTCAGTTTTATCTGGCATAACTTTAAGGATGAAAATACTTACGATCCGATCCTTTGCGGTATCCAGACCAGTTGTTTCCAAATCGTAAAATGCCAAAGGTTTTCTAAAATTCATACTTATTTTTTTTTATTTCGATTAACTAAATACTCCACAAACTGCATTATGTAAACAATCGCAACCATAAACGCAACCGCCAACACCAGTAATAATATAGGGTGTTGCCCGACATAATCATTAAAAGCGTTATGGGTTGTTTCGTTCATTGTTATTTTTTAGCATTGTTTTTACTACTCTGCAATTTTAATATATTTTGTACGTTTGTGCAAGTCAATGGGCGAATATATTTATTAACAGTTCCATCACATTTTACAACTAATTCGACTTTAATTCTTTTACGCTTTTTTCTCATAACGAATTCCATTATTTATCTTTATTAATATGGAATACTTCCTCGACTGGTCGTCCAAGAGCTTTTGCAATCTTTATCGCAATTGGCAAGGATATACATTGTCTTTGCCCATTGATAATTCTGGATAGATGTGCTGGATTAGTTTCAACAAGATCAGCCAACTCCTTCTGCGACATATCAATCTCCTTCATTATTTTTTTAATGCTATTGGAGTACATCTTACTCTTCGCCTTGCGTACTACTTTTTTCTTTGTTTTTAATTTGGTTATCATAACCCGAATATATTAATGAGTTTATACTTTTTCATCGTTATTTTTATTATTCTTTTTTAACAAGAAGGTCTTTGTATTATCAAACACCGTTGGGGTTTTATCGTTTATGTTTAACGTCCCCAGCAACTCTTTTATCTCCTCTGTAGTATATCCAGTAAATACAAGGAACTTATCTTGACTTACACGGACACCAATACAATGATTAAGATCGACAAATGTGTAATCCTTTACAAGATCGATCTTGCCCTCGATTATCATTAGCTTGTGTTCAACGAGATTAAATATTTCGTTGACCTCTTTTAGTAAATCACGATCCCAGCTAATGTAATTCTTTATTGTTTTTTTACCGTGAAGTATAGTTGCGTGATCGCATTTAAAAATATCGGCAAGGATTCGAAGCTTAATCCTTAATTTAGACAAGCAAACAAATATTGCAACATACTTTATCTTAACAATCTCTGCCTTTCTGGTCTTTAAATCATAATCCGACATTGGCTGATTATAATACCCAGCGACTATCTCTTTTATGAAATCTACTTGCTTACGAAGAATAGATAATTGTACATAATCATCGTATTGTTCGCCTCGTTTTTCTTTTTCCATAACCATATTTTAAAAAGGTAAATCATCTTCTTCTGGCTTCATACCAAAGTTCCCAACATTATTGCTGGGGTTGACATCAAACTCTGTATTTTGAGGCATTGCACCAAATCCTACTGATGTAGTTTCTTCTTGTTTGTCCCACATCGGATGATTGGTTACTTTAGTTAGCGAGTGTATAAACTGCAAAGGAACTTCGCCCAACTCCCCGTTTCTATGTTTTGCCACTATCAATAAAAACAACCCTTTAGTTTCTAATGTATCGCTTCCGATCTCGTAGGTATCGATCCCATAATATTCGGGACGATAACAGAAAATAACCATATCCGCATCTTGCTCTATTTGACCAGACTCCCTCAAGTCCGCCAACATTGGCTTTTTATCCGTTCTGGTTTCTGCAACACGACTCAACTGGGATAATGCAATAATTGGAATATCCAACTCTTTTGCAAG
>Ga0247842_10000413_pt1 | contig 91149 bp, 109 predicted proteins | sample LaCruzMarch2015__3_FD_192411 | JGI IMG/M metagenome (GOLD analysis project Ga0247842, IMG submission 192411) | Freshwater microbial communities from meromictic Lake La Cruz, Castile-La Mancha, Spain - LaCruzMarch2015_19m | ecosystem: Environmental > Aquatic > Freshwater > Lake | place: Spain... | reverse complement strand
TCCTTCTTTTTGATTATTCTTTGGCTTCTCTATCCTTAAGCATATTTCTGTCATTCCCAAAACTTTTTCTATAGGAATTAAATAGCCTTTTTTATTTTGGTAATCATAAATTCCGAAATAATCAATATCTTTTTTACTATATTTCTTCACCTGCCAATTATTTGAAGATTTAAGTCTGCAGTGTATTGCCCCACTTATTGGCTTTGTTGTTTTTATCTGGATTCTCTTATAATCCCCATCTTTTTCAATTAATAAATCAATAGCGCTATCTTCGCCATAGGGCAAGAATATGCTCCATCCTTTTCGTATAAACTCTGCAGCAAACCTTAATTCTCCTTCTTTTGCTAATTGTTTTTTTTGTGTGGCCATACCTACGCCATACTAAGAGGACGGTCTTTAAATATTTTTGTAATAGGCCATACTTAATTTTTTAAACCCTTTTAGTCTCATAATTTTACGCCTGCATAGCTCAGTGATAGAGCATTAGTTTTGTATGTAGATTTTTGGAAAAATATCAAAAATCTTCCGAAACAACTAGGGGTCGGGGGTTTGAATCCCTCTGCAGGCTTATTGCTATCGAGCAAAGCGAGACAGCTTAATTCTTCAGGGTTTCTAATGCTTGTGTGGGTTTGAATATGGGAAAGTAGTTATGCACTTTACCAGTTAGAAAATTCAAAATTTTTTAAATCTTCAAAATGTAAATTTTGAACGAGCCAGAAAATCTTCGATTTTCTGGACCTCTATAGGCTAATCGCTAACTTTATATCTCCAAAACAACTTATAAAATCATGTTCAACAAAGAGGCATACGAACGCATAAAGGCAGAAATCCCCCTAGAACTAAAAATCCTAGCAGTAGCAAAAACAAAACCTGTTGAAGAGATTATTGAAGCAATAAATTCCGGAATGAATATCATCGGAGAGAATTATGTCCAAGAAGCAGAAGAAAAATATGAAAAACTAAAAGATTTTTTCAAAGAAAAGAATATTTCTTTTCATCTTATTGGTCATCTCCAGTCAAAAAAAGTTCGAAAAGCAGCAGAAATCTTTGATTGCATAGAATCAATTGATTCGATAAAACTAGCTGAAAAAATAAACAATGTCTGCAAGGAATTAAATAGAAAAATGGATATTATGATTGAAGTAAATTTTGGTGAAGAACAAAAATCAGGAGTTCTAATCTCTGAGCTTAACTCTTTAACAGAAAAAATAAAAGGTCTTCAGAATATTAATCTCGTAGGATTAATGTGTATTCCTCCGATAGGAAAAGAAGGAGAAACATACAAAAAGATGAAAGAATTTAAAGAAAGATATAATCTAAAAGAGCTTTCAATGGGCATGAGTTCAGATTACAAAACAGCCATAAATCACGGCTCAACAATAATCCGGCTTGGAACAATCTTGTTTGGAGAAAGAAAAGTCCAATAACCTAGAATATTAAATTCATTCCTCATCAACCGGATCTGCTTTATTATCAACAATGAGGATATTTGCAATTTCTTGAGATAGATTTACTATATCTCCTTTCTTAAACGGCCCAATTTTGTTCCCCTCCAAGTCCAATAATTCTTCAATATCGTTCTTGAAAATTATCAGCTTGTTTTTATTCTCTGCGCTTTCCTCAACGCCATTCAATATCTTCTCCATACTTTTTTCTTCTTCGGACATCGCTTTCATAATTTTTTCAAACGCTTCCTTTTCAAAATGGAGCATATTTTCAAAATCTCTTTTACTAACTCCGGTTTCAGCAGACACAAAAGCAAGCTCCAAAAGCTTTTTCTTTCTTCTTAACATCAATTCTTTAAAAATCGAAACAGCATTTTCCAGTTGTTTCTTATTTTTTATTTTGTTTTCAGAAAATAAATCTGTGTCCTTATTAGAAATATCTTCTTTTTCCTTAAGATAGACAGAAACTTCCTTGATAAAATCCTTCTGAAGCGGCTGAAGCTGTTCACTGTATTTTTCTTTTCTCAGTGCTTCGTAAATATCATTATAAGTTATCATGACATTAATAATTTAGTTTAGTTTAAAAGTATTGTTATTGTCAAAAAACCTTTTGTTTAATAAAACAATACAACCTCATTTCTGAAATAAACTCTAACACAATAATCTTTAAAAATCAATCCGTAAAAAATAGATTATGAAAGAAAACAAAATTATAGAAGAAAATTCAAGAAGCTACGATGAATTAAGAGGCGAACTTATGAGTGTCACACACAGGTTTATGTTCTTTAGGTTAGGATATTATCTTTCAAGAATTTGTAGGTATAAATTACATGGTCAACCTCTTGAGGGTCTTATAAGTCTTGAAAAAAAATGTCAAGAGTTATGGAATAAAGCCCCTGAAGATGAAGTCCATGATTGGAACGACCGGATTATCAGGATGCAGATGAGTATCGGGAAATACATGAGAATATTCAATCCCCCTCAAAAATCTATGTCTCAAGAATCTAAAGCACCACTTCATTCAAGAATCAAAGATTATCTTGTAGGATATATAAGAAGACATTAACTTAGCTTATAAAACCAGTTTTCTTAAGAAGAGTTTTCCCCAAAATTTTCCCCAAACTTCCTTTTCTAGAATTCTTCTCGTTAAAATCCAGATTATCCCCTTTTTCAGAAGGATTAAAAACCAAAACGGGAACAGGATCAGATGTATGTGTTTTCATCTTGCAGGGAGTTGAATGATCAGCAGTAACAATAATCTGAACTCCAAACTTTTCGGCATATTTCGTAAGAAAGCTGAAAAATCCTTCATCAATCATCTTAAGAAGATTTTTTTTCTCAATTGGTTTGTTATCATGCCCCGGAACATCTGTTTCCTTGAAATGAACATAACACAAATTATAATCCTTGCCTTGTTTCTCAATTGTTTTTATTGAAAATTTTATCATCTCTTTAAGCCCGTGATGGATGTTTTCATAAACGTCATAATTCTTCATGGAAGGATAATCAAAGGAAAAAATATCCATTTCAGAACTTTTTGCAATTCCTTTTTCCAAAGGCATATTCACTATAGCCATTGCCCTTGAAAATTTACGAAGCTGTGGTTTTTCAACACCTACATCCCTTGTAAGAATTATATTTGCAGGCAATAATCCCTTTTTTCTTCTTAACTGATTTATTGGATGATTGTCTAAAATCTTAAACGATTGATCAACGAAAGAATTTATCAAATTAGAGGTATATTCTGTATTTTCATCTTCGTCAAGAGGTTTTGCCCAGTCAAAATTATCTTTCACCCATATCTTACCCTTTTCATGCATATATGTGTCTGTATTAGTTATATTGTCTGAAAATCCTCCAAAAAAAACAAGAGTTCCCCTGTGTTGGACTGTTGAAAAAAATTGAAACTTGCATGGTAATTTTACATTTTTATTTATCGCTTCTGCCAGTTGTCTTGCTTCACTTGTTATTAATGTTCTTCCTGCTCTCCTATCAATTATTTTTCTAGATTGTAAATTATCAACTGTTCCAAAATTTGCCCTCATTGCCATATCCCCCCTCCGAAGTTTTATATCGCTCCCAATCGCTTCAAACTCCCCCCTTGAAGAAAGCACATAATCATTGCCCAGAATAGAAACAATTGCAGTATCTGACTCCGGCGCATAATCCTCTGAAATGGGATACATAAATCCCAATCTCGATTTTCTGGCAAGTTGATTAAGATTTTTCATATCTGCAAATTCTAGGGGCGTTTTTCCATCAAACTGCCTACAAGGAAGATCTCCAGCCCCATCCATTATGACCAATATCTTTTTCATAGTATTACTAGGAAGTTTAAATTTATAAATGTTAAGTTAGTGGATTATATATGTTCGGATTTTTAAAAGAAAAGTTAAAATCTTGGATTGGAAAATCCAAGGAAAAATTTGAAAAAGAGGCAAAAGTAGTTAAAACTTCCAAAAGTGAAGAAAAAACAATAAAAAATGAGAAGAAGTTACAAGAAAAGCAAAAACCAGAGAAAAGAAAAAGAACCAGAGAAGAAGTAAGGCCTGAAAGAGAAACAACAGAAAAAGTAATGAAGGATTTAAGGCAGGAAAAAGTTGAGATAAAAACGCCCGAAGAAAAATTTGAAGAGGAAATTGAAAAAAGAGAAGAAGAGAACCAAGAGAAAAGTGGTTTTTTTGCAAAACTAAGGGGCATTTTTGTATATAAAATAACAAAAACTGATTTTGAGGAGATGTTTTCTGATTTAGAAATGCTCCTCCTTGAAAATAATGTTGCTCTTGAAGTTGTTGAGAAACTAAAGTCTGAACTAGAAAAAGAGCTTGTTAATAAAGGAATAAAAAAAGCAGAGTTGGAGAAAGAAATAAAAAGCAGTTTGAAAAAAGCTCTTGAGAACATTATTATAGAACCCGAAGACCCAATAAGTCTGATAAAAAATTTTAGGAAAACGAATAAACAACCGTTCGTGATTTTATTTTTTGGCATTAATGGAGCAGGAAAAACAACAAGCATAGCAAAATTCGGCCAGCTTTTGCAGAAAAATAATCTTTCATGCGTCCTGGCTGCAGCAGATACATTCCGTGCCGCATCAATAGAACAACTTCAGATACATGCAGACAGATTAAAAGTGCCTATAATAAAACATGATTACGGAAGTGACCCCAGCGCAGTTGGATTTGATGCAATAAAATACGCCGAACATCACAATGTTGATGCTGTTTTAATTGATACTGCTGGAAGAATGCATACAAAAGAGAATCTTCTTAAGGAAATGGAAAAAATATGCAGAGTAACAAAACCCAGCATGAAAATATTTGTTGCAGAGGCAATAGCGGGCAATGATGCAACAGAACAAGCACGTTCTTTTAATGATATAGTGGGAATCGACGGCTCTATCCTTTCAAAAACAGATGTTGATGAAAAAGGCGGCACAATAATATCAATAAGCTATATAACAAAAAAGCCAATCCTCTATCTTGGCACAGGACAAAAATATGAGGATTTAGAATTGTTTGATAAAGAAAAATTCATTGAGAGACTGGGTTTAGAAGATTAAATAAGAGCAAATATCAAGGTCAATATTCCAACAAAAAAGCAATATAATGAAAACATCCAGAAAGTTCCTTTCTTAACCAGATAATACAGAAAATTCAAAAATAATAAGCTAAAGATAACACATACAAAAAAAGGTATAATCCAAGAATATATCAAAGATAAATTAAAAGTGGTTTTAATCAGCTCTAGTAAAAAAGCTCCAAAAATAACCGGAATAGAAAGCAAAAACGAAAATTTTGCTGCTTCTTCTTTCTTCAGCCCAGTAAAAAGTCCAGCAGAGATAGTCATCCCACTCCTTGAAACGCCTGGAAAAAGAGCAAGAAGCTGAAAAAGCCCGATGAAAAGAGAGTGTTTCCAATTGATTTCAGAAAGAATAGCTGAAAATTTAGTAAATAACAAGATAATCCCTGTAAACATAAATGCAAAACCCAAAAATAAAAGTGAAGAAAAAGAACTTTCTATTTTGGATTCAAAAAAATAGCCAAATATTGCAGCAGGGATTGTAGCAATAATAAGATATAACCACATTTTTCTATATCCTTTATCAAAACTAATCAGCTTGATTATTTCTTTTCTTGTAAAGATGACAACTGCAAGAAGAGAAGCTAAATGAAGAACGACGAAAAAGAACATGTCTGGCTTATGCTTAAAAATAATTTCGGCTAATGCCAAATGACCAGATGAAGAAACAGGAAAGAACTCTGTTGCTGCCTGTAAAAATGCAAGGAAAATTTCGTATAGCATAATAACAGTAATAGGAATAACTGTTTAAAACACTTATGGAACTAATCATACAGTATCTAACTTATATGTAAGACTCTATATTGTAAATTTAACAGTTGGTAAGAGGTTATTTGTTTAAATCAATGATTCATTTTTCTATGTAAAAATTATCAGTAAGCCCATATGGACCAGTAAAACAGGGACCTGAATAAAAGCGACAATGATTTTGCTTTCAGTGTACAACTTTCTTGTCGAATAAATCACTAACGCTAAGTTTGCACCCCAAAATATCCATACATAAAATTCCTTAACGCTGAGAGCAAGGAGAAAGAGAAAACAAAGAAATAAAGAATAAAATATCATGGCCATTAAACCTTGCGCATCTGCTCTATCTTCTGGAGACAAACCGCATAAGCTATCATAACACCTTGGGTGTCCTCTGCCGTGACTATGACTCCATTGGTTCATTATTTATGGAACCTGCTGAGATTTAAAAACTTTCGGGAGATGCCGTATTGTTTCATTAAAGATTAGCAATAGTAAGAATTATAATTTATTTTTTGCTATAGTTGTTTTAATCATTGCTTCAAAAATTCTTTTAAACTTTTAAGCATTATTATACTCAACCCAATAAACATAAAAACCCGAAAAAACTATATAAAACATGCTAGAAAAACTAGGAGAAGCATTAAGAAAAACAACAAATAAGATAGCGAATGCTATATTTCTTGATAAAAAAGTAGTTGAGGAAATAATAAAAGAGCTTCAAAGAGCATTGATCTCCGCAGATGTAAACGTCTTTTTAGTAAAAGAAATAACTGAAAAACTCAAGGAAAAAGCATATGATGAACGAATTAAGGGCATAGAAAAAAAAGAGGAATTGATAAAGTATCTTAATGACACAATACTTGAAATAATAGGCGGAGAAAAGAAAGAAATAATCCTTAATGAGAAAAAACAGACAATAATAATGCTTCTTGGACTTTATGGTGCAGGAAAAACAACTTCTGCTTCAAAATTGGGGGTATATTATGCCAAAAGAGGAAAGAAAGTTGCACTTCTCGGACTTGATGTTCATAGGCCTGCTGCTTCAGACCAATTAGAACAGCTAGCAAAACAAAATAATCTTGCCTGTTTTATAGATAAAAGCGAAAAAAACGCATTAAAGATCTGGAAAAAGCATAAGGATGAACTTGAAAAATATGATCTGCTTATTATAGATACGGCAGGAAGACACTCTCTTGATAAAGAACTCGTAACAGAAATAAAAGAATTAAATGAAAAAATAAAGCCGGATTATAAAATTCTTGTACTGCAGGCAGATATTGGACAAGCAGCAAAAAAGCAAGCAAGTGAATTTCAGGAAGCATTAAAAATAAACGGCGTAATAATAACACGAATGGATTCTACTGCAAAAGCAGGGGGGGCATTAACCGCTTGTCATGAAACAAAAGCCCCAGTTTTTTTCATAGGAACAGGTGAAAAAGCAAATGACATTGAAACTTTTAATCCAAAATCTTTTGTTTCAAGAATTCTTGGAATGGGTGATTTAGAAGGATTACTAGAAAAAGTCCAAAATGTAATGTCAAAGGAAAAAGGGGATAAATTAAAGAAAAATTTAGAAGAGGGAAAATTTAATCTAAGAGATTTCCAAGAACAATTAAAATCAATGGGCTCTATGGGAAGTTTTGAAAAGATTCTTGATATGATTCCAGGAATAAGCAAGGATAAAATTCCGGAGGGTATGTTGGGCACTCAAGAGGGTAAAATGAAAAAATGGAGCCACATTATTGATTCTATGACTCCTCAAGAAATTGAAAACCCTGAAATAATTGAAAAACAAACAACAAGATTGGGAAGAATAGCAAAAGGAAGCGGCACAACAACTTCTGAAATAAGACAACTTCTAAAGCAGTATAGTCTTCTAAAAGAATTTGCGAAAGGGGGCATGTCTGAATCAGACCTGGGTGCAGGCGGGTTTTCTCAGAAACAGATGATGAAACTTGCAAAAAAATTTGGAAAGAAGATGAGAAGGTAACAATATGAAAATTCTAATAAAAATTGGAAGCGCCCTGACAAACAAAGATAACAAATTCAATTATGAACTAATAAAAGAAAAAGTAAAAGAGATATCAGAACTTCATAAGGGGAATAATGAAATAGTCATAGTAAGTTCTGGTGCAGTTGCCTGCGGCATGGAAATAGAAAGATTAAATGGAAGACCTAAAGAAACATTAAAACTACAGCTCTTATCTGGCGAAGGGCAGGCAATTCTTATGAAAAGATATGGTGAATTATTTGAAAAAGAAAAAATTAGGATTGCACAAGTTCTTTTAACGCATCATAATTTTGATACTCAAGCTGAGAAAGAAGTTATTGTAGACATACTCTGCGCTTATCTCAAACAAAAAATAATCCCTATAATTAATGAAAACGACCTTATTAACAAGGAGGAGCTTGAAGATAATAAATTATTCCCTGATAATGATATTCTTGCAGCATTAGTGGCAAAAGAAATTAAAGCTGACTTAGTCATAATTCTTACAGATGTTAATGGATTATACAAATCAAATCCAAAAACAAACAACAATTCTGAATTAATCGAAGAAGTTAGGAATATAGACGAAAATATAAAAAAAATGGCTCAAAAAGAAACCAACTCTCTTGGTTTGGGCGGCATGTATTCGAAGGTGATTGCAGCGGAGATGCTGACAAAAAGCGGAATCAATATGATTATTGCAAATGGAAATTTAAGAATAGGGGATATAATAGAAAATAAAGTTAAAAGAACCATGTTCAGGGCAAATTAATATGCCTAAACCAGCTATTCTCGCTAAGGGTGCCGAAGCCATAATAACCCATAAGGGTAACTTTATCATTAAAAATCGTGTAAGCAAGAAATACCGTCATCCAGAACTAGACAAAAAAATAATAAAAACAAGAACAAAAAAAGAAAAAAATCTTCTTGAAAAAGCATCAAAACTCATAAACTCCCCAAACCCGAAAGAAACTTACGAAGTAAATATTATAAAAATGCCTTTCATAAAAGGTAAAAAGCTTTCTGAAAATCTTGAGAAGCTAGATTACAAAAGGATATCAAAAGAAATAGGAAAGAGCATTGCAAAACTTCACGATAATGATATTATTCATGGCGATTTAACAACAAGCAATATGATTTGGGTTGAAGATAACAAGCTTTTCTTTATTGATTTTGGTCTGGGTTTCATAAGCAAGAGAATAGAAGATAAGGCAGTAGATTTGCATTTGATAAAGCAGGCATTAGAAGCAAAACATTTCTCAATCCACAAGGAATGTGAAAAAATAATACTAGAAAATTATAATTCAAAAGATAAAACAAAAGTTCTTGAACAGCTTAAAAAAGTAGAGTTTCGTGGAAGATACAAACACTGATTTTAAGAGAATAATAGCCCCGCCCGGATTCGAACCGGGGTTGTAAGCTCCAAAGGCTCACAGATTTGACCGCTATCTTACGGGGCTAAATTTTGTATTCCAAACTTTTATCTTATTCAGATGCTTAGAATTGTGAAATCCAACCAGTTTATAAAATTTAGCTATCTCACCTCTTTTAGTGATAGTAATATCTCTACCCTTTGAAATTTTTGAAACTCCAATTCCCAAGGAAAGAAGACTATCTCTAACACTATTTAATAATATTTTATTATAATTAGTAAAACCAACCTGATAACTATTTTGATTAGTTAATTTATAGAAACAACCATCTGTATCATAAAGACCCCTCAAACAAGCAGAAAGGAATTTTGGATTCTCCTTTATCCAATTCGGAATTGTGACTTGATTTATTATTTTATCTCCCGATTTAAAATTTTCTCTCTCAAAAAAGTCTACTAAATTTCTAGCATCAAAAATTATATGTAGTGCATTACTTCTTTTCGAAAAATAAAATCGCCCTTTAATCCCAAATAGTTTTTCTCCTAGAGGTTTAACAAAATTTAACAGATAATCTTTATCTAAAATAGAATGTCCTGTTATGTTTAAATTATAAGTTCCGAGTTTATAACCTTGGGTTTTGTGAACATGTCCATCGCCAAGCATAATCCCAAAGAATTCTGCTAATTTTTGGTTTTTTTCAGGAAGTTTTATACTTTTAAGCCTGCCGGGAGATAGCTTTCCACCTTTAACTCTTCCCCAGTTTTCTTTTAATCTTTGAATGATAAATTTTCTATACTCTGAGTTAAGTTTTAATTTATTAAAAATTTCTTCAGGTATTAGATTCTCTTCATAAACCCACGAGTTTAACCTACCAAAGCTAACATTTAAACTCTTTGCAAAATCTTGCCAGGATAACTTTCTTAAGTCTCTTTCTTTCTTAAAAAGTTCCTTTTGCTTACCTTTTTCAAACCAAATTCTCATAATAATAAACAATAGTTGAACTTTATATATTCTCTTGACCACTGCACGATGAAAAAATAAATTAGCATAACAAACTTTAAAAAGATAAAAAATGGTGATAAAGAATAAAAATGACAAAATCAAAGAAAATACTCAATAAACCAGTATGGCTTAAGTATACAGAATCAGAAGTAAGAGAAATTATCCTGAAAATAGCAGAAAAAAATCCGGGAATGACGACAGAAAAAATCGGACTTATCCTTAGAGATACATACGGAATTCCAAAAACAAAGATTTTTGGCTTTAAAATAAGTGACATTCTAAAAGAAAAAAATCTATATCAAAATCCTGACTTAAAAAATATAAGTGAAAAAGTCGGAAAATTAGAAAAACATCTATCAAAAAATAAAGGAGATAAAAAAACAGGAAGAGCTCTTATAAGAACAAAAGCAAGACATAAGTTAATCAAGGAATATCTCGGGACTAAGTAAGATTATTTTATTTAAACTTTAAAGAGGAGAAATGTTAAAAAAATTGAAGGAATTTGCAGAAAGTTTTTTAAAAAAAACAGAGAAAAAAAGTATTCTTGTTGTAAGCCATTTTGATACTGATGGAATAACATCTGCTGCAATCTTTGGAAAATGCTTGAAAAAACTTGACAGGAATTTTTCTTTTAAAATAGTTAAAAGCCTGGATGAAAAAACAATAAATGAATTACCAAAAACAAAGGTTCTTGTATTTCTCGATTTAGGTTCTGGAAGTCTGGAAGATATTTCGAAATTAAAAAATGAAATTTTTATAATAGACCATCATGAAATACAAAAAGATTTTAATTATCCAGAAAATTTAAGCATCATAAATCCACATCTAATAGAAAATTGTGAATTAGTCTCCGGATCTTGTATGGCTTATATGGTTTCAAAAGAGCTGACAAAAAAAGATACTGAATCAGCAAATTTGGCTGTAGTCGGAATGGTCGGAGATATTATGGAAAGGGATATAGGCCGTTTAGTAAACGAAATATTAAAAGACGCAGGAGCTAACATAAAAAAAGGGCTTTTGCTCTATCCTTCAACAAGACCCTTAAATAAAGCGTTAGAATATTGTTCAAACCCCTATATTCCCGGAATTACTGGAAACTCATTTGGGGCATGTGATTTATTAAGAGAAGCAGGGATACAGTTTTCAAAAAATGGCTATAAATCACTAATCGAACTTGATGAAGAGGAAATGCAGCGACTTGTTACGGCGCTTGCCCTAAGATTTCCAAATCAGGATGCTATAAGTGGACTGATAGGCAATCTTTTTCTTATAAAATTTTTCAATAAAATTGAAGATGCAAGGGAGTTATCTGCTTTGATAAATGCGTGCAGTAGAATGGGAAGTAGTGAAGTTGCTTTATTGTTCTGTATGGGCAACAAACATGCAAAAGAACAAGCTGAAAAAATATACATAAAATACAAACAAAGTATTATCAATGCGCTTAATCAGATAAATTCAAATCCAAAAATTGAAGGAAAACAATATGTCATAATGAATGCCCAAGACAGGATTCAAGACACAATTATAGGAACAATTGCAAGTATTCTTTCAATGTCTTCCATGTATGAAGAAGGAAAAATAATAATAACTATGGCTTATAACCAGGACAAGATAAAGGTTTCGTCAAGGATATCTGGCAGAAGAAACACAAAAGAGGGCGGAAGAAACCTCAAGGAAATCATGGATAGTATAACTGAGCTTATAGGCGGAGAATCTGGCGGCCATAGATTTGCAGCAGGATGTGTCATATCCAAGGATAAAGAAGAAGCGTTTATTGAGCTTATTAAGAAGAAGCTGGATATTGAAGTTGTGAAAATATAAGATGAATACCCGATATTTGAGTTGCAATTATGATCTTGGTGCGCATGATAAAGAATATTTTATTAAATTCAATGCCACAAATCAAAACTGGTGTTTTGTTAATAGGAAAGATGTAACTCCAACAAATGAAAAAAACAAAATGGGCTATGTAAAATGTTGGCTAATCCACCAAGAAAAAAATGATGCATTAATTCAAATAAATGATACTGGAGATCATCGATTATCCTCTTTTAAAGTTTCAGCAAAAGATTTAGTATCAAAAATAAGGTCCAATACTAAATCTTTAAAAACCCGCCAAACTCCTTCTTTTTATGAAAAAAAACAGATTTATCAAAGTAAGATGCCAGGCATGCAAAAACGAGCAGGTCATTTATGAAGGCGCAACAACAAGAGTAAAATGCCTCATATGCAATGCGGTTATAGCAGAGCCAAAAGGCGGAAAAGCAGAGTTGAAAGCTAGCAGAATAGAAGTTCTTAATTAGAAAAAGAATATAAACCATATTTATCTTTTCTCATGATGAATAATCAAAAACTTGATGAAGGCAAAATCGTATTATGCACTGTTGACAGAATAGTTGGGACTATTGTTTTTGTAAAGATTGAAGATTACAGACTTGAAGGAACAATAACTTTCTCTGAAATTTCTCCGGGAAGAATAAGGAATATAAGAGATTTTGTGTTTCCAGGTAAGAAGATAATTTGTAAAATACTAAGAATAAAAGATACGGGAATCGACCTATCGCTAAGAAGAGTAAAACTGAAGGAAAAAAATGAGCTGAATGAACAGTATAAGAGAGAAAAAAGTTATACTGAAATGTTTAAGAGCATTCTTGGAAAGAATGCAGATGATGCTTTAAGAAAGATAGGAGAAAAGGAAGAATCCATTGTTTTATTTCTTGAAAAAATAAAAAAAGACAAAACCCTTCTTAATGAATATCTCTCTAAAGAAGACGCTGGAAAGATAATAAAAATTCTCGATGAAAAAAAGATAAAAGAAGTATGTCTCTTAAAAAAATTTTCAGTAATAAACAAGGGGCAAAGAGGAATCATTGTAGTAAAATCACTGATATCTGAAGCGTCAAAAGGAACAAATGCAGAAGTCTCTTATATTGCAGCAGGAAAATACCTTATAAAAATGAAATCAACTGATGCAAAAAAAGCAGATAATTTATTAGACAATGTTCTGAAGAGTATCGAACTTGCTTCAAAGAAGCAGGGTTGTATTTTTAGCGTAGAAAAAAATTAAAACAACTTCTTCTGCGTCTCTTTAGAAGCCAATTTTCCATAAGTCCCATCATAACCGGGCTCTACTTTTAGATTAGCAACACGATTATCAATAATAATTTCAAGAAGCTTTTCATTGTCAACAAGTTCTTTCATAAGTATATTTTTATCAATCTTTAAGAGAATATTCAATTCATTCCCAAATTTGGCTATAAGCTTATTATAAATTTCCCAAGTTTTCTTTGATTCTATTTTTGAACCAACAGAAAAAGCAATAAGCTCATGAAGAGGAAGTATTTTAAAGAACATTTTTGCATTTGATGGAATTCCCTTAAAATTTTCCAATTCTTCAACCCTGTTCTCAACGCCTATAATTAGCTCTTTCTTGCAAACCGGGCATATTCCCCCCATTTCTTTTGTTTTTGAAGGAGAGCAAGAAAAATTACAAAGTCTATGCCCGTCATAGTGATACTTTCCATAGGCCGGATTTGTTTCAATAGTTGCCTTAAATGTCTTATTCCTTATTTGTTGTATTATTCCCCCATAAGTTATCTTATTGTCCTCATTAGGAAAGAATATCGTAGCTTCTCTTCCTAATCTCCAAGGCCAAAATGAATGAGAATCGGAAAAACTTACTATTGCCTTAGTCCCAAGTTCTGCAATTTTCCAGTTCATTTCAGGGTCACTGGACATTCCAGTTTCAATTGCATAAACTTTGTCAAATTGGCTGCCAAATGCTTCTTTTAAGCTGTTAAACCCACTCTCACTGCCAAAAAGGCCAAACCACGGTGTCCAGATATGCGCAGGAATTATCTCAATATCCTCACTTATGGCCTTTAAATCCCTAACAAAATCTTCGCATGTAATTTTAAAAATAGGTCTTCCGTCATAGTCTCTTCTTCCTTTTGTGTCAAGATATTTGTTTATTTGGTTGTTGATTTCAAGAGAAGGAACCAAATAGACTAAATGAACTCTTCTTCCCTTACCTCCAGAAGTAAAAACAAGGCTTATCTCTCCAGTTAGAATAAAAGGAAACCTTCCTTTTTCGTCCTGAAACCAATAAATTCCGTCTTTCTCAACCAGTTTAGCTCTAATTTCTTCAAGCCATTTTTCATGTGATATATCTCCTGTTCCTAAAAGATTTACCCCCTTCACTCTCGCCCATTTAACTAAATTAAGAATATCGAGGCTCTTTGAAGTCGCTCTTGAAAATCTAGAATGTATATGCAAATCTGCAATAATATCTTTGTCTTCTAATCTAACAAGCTTTATTTTTTCATTGCTCGTCTCCAGATTTGCTACTGCCTCTTTTACAAAACTTGATATCATAAATGTTTAAAACAAGCCCCGCTTTTAAAGTTTTATAAAGTTAAACATAATATTCTTATTATGCGCCTATAGTTCAGCCCGGATAGAACACGACCTTGCGGAGGTTGTAACCGAGGTTCAAATCCTCGTGGGCGCGTTAAAGACTAAAAAATAAACCTACTTAATTTTTCCCCACTTTATCTTTTTCCATATTCTCTCGTTAATAAAAAAGAAGGGAATTTTTACTGCGGTAAGAAACAAACTAAACTTTATAGAATTTCCAAAATTTCCGTATATAGCATATATTATCAACGTGGTAATTACAAAAGATAGTGCTTCCCATATAGCCCCCTTCAAAAAACTTCTTTGATATGTTGATGGCATTTTATCTTTTCTCTTTATAAATCATCCACACTGCCCAGAGAGCAGAAAGTGTGGCAATAAAGAAAGAGGAGTATAAGATGACATCAGAAATAATTATCTGTCTGAATTTTATGGTATCATAAAAAACATAAATCGCAAATGTAAGCGCAAATCCATAACAATAATATCTCTTCTTTATTGCAGCAGCAAGAAGCGAGATTATAACTATAATCACCTCAAGTGCAATTGAAATATATTGGATTATCATTTTTCTCCTTTAAACTGAAAAATAAAGATGATTGAAGTTTAAAAATCTAGCGAAATTATATTCCTGACAAAATTTCCAACATTTTCTCTGCAACAATCATTCTCGGGCAAGTTCTATAATCTTTTCCAGAAAATTTACATGCTTCATATTTCACTCCAGAACCATCTTGGTCAGGTTGTTCTGTCAATAAACAGATAGGGCGATATTCTTCATCCAAATTCAGATTAGGACAATAAGCAGAATTAAAACTTTTTGGCTCTTTTGGGATTATTAATGCTTGTCGTTCTAATTCATCTTCTTTTCTTAAACTTTCACCAAGTTCACAATTAAATTTGCCTGCGCTCATTGGGCCATTATCTCCCATTCCCATTTTAATCAACATCACCATCAATAATACCCTTTGCAGAAACAAAGAAAAGTGTTTCTGAATCAGGTAGATTTGGTGAATCAATCAATTTCGCAACTCTGCTATCTTTCTTTCCTCTTCTAAAATACATCCTATAAGTAGAAGCATGCCCAACAATATTTCCTCCAATTGGAGTAGTCGGATCTCCAAACATCATTCCGGGATTTGCCATAACCTGATTAGTAACATAAACTGCAAGATTGCATTGTTCTGCTGTTTTCATTAAATTATGAAGATACTTATTAAGTTTTTGCTGCCTATCTGCCAATTGTCCTCTTCCTGCGAATTCTGCCCTAAAGTGAGCAGTTAAAGAATCAACAACAATAAGTTTTATTGGTTCCCCGTTCTTTATCATTTCTGCAACTCTATCAAGAAGTAAAATTTGATGGTCGCTATTAAATGCCCTTGCAACAAAAATATTTTTTAATACTTGATCAGGATTAAGACCATTTCCTTCAGCGATTTGTTTTATTCTTTCTGGCCTGAATGTTCCTTCTGTATCGATAAAAACAGCCTTGCCATTTGCACCACCCATTTCAATTGGAAGCTGGACCATTACAGAGAGTGAAAAACCTAATTGTGATTTTCCACTTCCGTAAGCCCCGAATGCTTCAGTTATCGCTTTTGTTTCAATTCCCTTTCCCCCAAGAAGTTTATCAAGATTCTTACTGCCGGTAGTGATATTACCTACCTCCTTCCTTTTTTCTGCAAACTCCATTCCATCCTGAAATCCCAAGCTCATCATTTTCCTTGAAGCCTGTATTGCTTTTCTTGCAACAGCTTCACCTATTCCAGCCATTTCAGAAAGTTCGCTTGGAGAAAGCACAGCAATGCCCATTAAATCATAAATTCCTGCTTCTTCGAGCTTTTGTGTAGCGCTTGGCCCTATTCCAGGTAAATCAGAAATCTTCTTTTCCTTATCTTCTTTCTCTTTTTTTATCTTTTCTTTTTCAGGTTTTTCAGACTCAACTTCTTCCTTTATCTCTTTTAGTGATGCCATATAATAAAAACACGGATTTCAGTTTATAAGCATTATTTTTCTAGGGTATATATATCCCAGAAGTAAGAAAAAAATTAAGCCTGCAGAGAGCTTAGAAAATATTAATTTTCTAATCCGTAAAGTGCTTAGAAAACCAATAATTTTCTAATTCTCCAATTCTTACGAATTGAAGACTTCGCTACTTTCCGGGATTGAAGTTCAATCATCTTTAATAAACAAAAAAGCCTGCAGAGAGGATTGAACTCCCGACCCCTTGATTACGAATCAAGTGCTCTACCGACTGAGCTATGCAGGCATAAAGAGAATAAAAAAAAGAATTATTTAAGTTTATCCCAAACCTATCTGAACAAATGCTCTACTTCAACCGCCAACTTATTCATAACCATATGAAGTGTTTTGTTAAAGTCCCAATCAACAGCACTTGCTTCAATAACATGGATTGGCCCAGAAATTTCTGCATGGATACTATATTTTTTCCTTTTATTGAAGTTCTCTATTGATTTTGAATATTCTTTTATCGCGATATTTAAGAGAAAATCGTTTTTTACTTTCCATTTAAGCTTTTCATATGCCCTTTCTATTATTCTAACTGCCTCTTTTTTTTCCTCTTCTGTTAAAAGCTCTATTCCTTCTATCTTAAAATTATCCATCTTTAATTAGTCTAAAACCTTATTAGTTTAAATAACTTGCTAAATATCAACTCAAAACATATTTAAAAGATATTATTTTATCATTAGTATGACTTTTCCTTTCAGACCGTCAACACTTGAAGAAAGAAAGAGATTTTACAAACAGGAATTTTCTATAAAAAATGTCAAAAATTTCTTTAAAAGAAACAAAATTAAAATTCCCCAGATATGCGCTCTTGACGCAGGAACAGAAACAGGAATTATCCTTGACAAAAAGCTAAAAAATACGATGTTATATCTTCCTTTTAGTGAATTAAAACAAAAAATAGAGAAATACATCCCTGAAGATGTTTATTATGACAGAAATACTTATTCAAATCCGGGGAATGTAATAAAGCGTCTTAATTTTGATAATTGGCTTTCCCAAGAGCTGGTTTTTGATATAGATTCTGATAACATTAAATGTACTCATCCAAAAAATCAGCCGTTATGCAAAAAATGCCTGAAAAAAGCTTATAAGTCAACAATCGGAATGAAAGAAAAACTTAAAGATTACTTTCAAAAAATGATTATCATCTACTCTGGAAGAGGTTTTCATATTCATATTCTTGATAAAAAAGCAGATAACCTAACAACAAAAGAAAGAGAAAGATTAAACAAAATATTTTCTAAATTCCCAATAGACCCATGGGTCTCAAGAGGATATATACGACTAATAAGAATGCCCTATTCTCTTAATTCTCTTGTTTCAAGAAAGGTAATTCCTCTTTATAAAAAAGACAAACTAAATGAAAAAGATATCATCCCAAATTTTCTAAAAATTAAAGATTAAGCTCTTTTCTTTTTCTTAGAATAATACTTCTTTTTCTTTGCAGATTTTTTTTTGGTTTTACAGCCACAACACGAACACATATTCAACACCCCCTAATGATTTAAAGAAGAACAGGTATATAAGTTTATTTCTGAAGCTCTTCAATTAGCTTGTCAATATTAACTTCCTCGATTTCCTTTACAAAAAGTTCTAAATTTTCAGAAAGTTTATTTTTTCTTGAAGACGCCTGTATTAAAAATTCTTTTCCTATTAATTCTTCTCTTTTGGGCATAAAACTTTCTGGGCTTTCTAATTCAGAATCAGAAGCTATTTTCTTTATCTGCTCTGAAAACAAAACCGCCCTTATATTCGCTGTCCCATCATCAACAATCAGTGTGAGTATCGCTCTTTTTTGCGGATTTACTTTTCCGTGAGCTTCACATTCTCCCAATTCAGAAACCTTTTTTCCGCATTCAGGACATACTTTAAAAAAGGTTGGTCCAAAAATCTGGACGACAAATGCTCTGATATCAACATTTTCATTAAAGCCTATCTCGGAAATAATCTTATTATTAAAAACCTGCTTTGTCTGAACATTTTCAATTAAAAGGTCACTTTTCTTTATATCTGAGAAACTCGTCAGATGAATTTCAGAATTTCTAACATCTCCAGCCGAGATTTCGACAACATCCCCTTCTTTTATTTCTCCCCGTTCTATCAGTGCGATATGGCTAACATCCCACAACACTACTCTTATATTAGATGTTTCGTCTGCAATCGTAAAACTGCCTATTTTCCCGCTTCTTCCGTTTTTGTTATATTCAACAACTTTATTCATCTTTATTATTTTTCCGGAAATATTTATCTTTTTCATACCCGTAAGTAGTTCGGAAATCTTCATTTTCTGCTTTTCAAAGTTTATCCCAAGTTCAGAAGCAACAATCTGGGCAGCCCCTTCCTTGCTAATTAATCCTGAAAGCTTTGCTCTTTTACCCTCTATTCTTCTCTCTAATTCTTCTTTAGATAGTCCAGAATTCTGTGATATCAGTTTCAAAATTTGTTCGTAATTTCCTTGTAACATCTTTTTATTTTTTTCAAAGATGTTTTGGATTTATAAATACTATTGTTTAGCAGAATAACTATTAGAAATAAAAAACAAACTTTTATAAATCAAAAAAATTCTCTTTTTATTTTTTAGGAATTTTTAGGACCTCAAGAATTTTTAATTCTTGATGGTGCTCAGGAACAAAGTTCCTGACATACAGAAAACAACGAAGGTAATAATATACTTCTTATAACCTATGTGCCCTATTTTTATTGTTTTCTGTACCAACTTAACAAAATCCAAAAAGCTATAATTTAAAAACTATAATTTCAATTTATGGACATGGGAAAAGCACTTGTTAAAATTAAGATAATGCCAGAATCTCCAGATACTCCTCTTGGAATGATAGAAGAAGAAGCAAAAAAGATTGTTAAGAAAATAGCCGGAACAGAAGCAAAAATTGAAGAAGAGCCAATTGCATTTGGACTAAAAGCGGTGATACTACAGTTTATGATTGATGAATCTATACCTCTTGAAGGCATTGAAGAAAAGCTAAAGGTAATTCCATCTGTTAGTTCTATAGATATTATTGATTTTAGACGAGCGTTTGGATAGGGACAAACTTATTTTATTAATTACACTATACTGACGCGAGCAGAGCGTTTGGATAATTTCTAGTTCTAGAAACCTATATAAAATACCCACTCTTCTAAAAAATATGGCATTAACAGATGAACAGGCAAAACAGATAAAAGAACAAATTTTCAAGCAGCTTGAAAATTTTCCAACGGGTAAAAGAGAAGAGGCGAGAAACCATGTTGAATCACTCAATAACGAACAACTTGAAGAATTCATAATAAAAAACAAGCTTATAAAACAAACAGAAGAAAATGGGCAAGAAACAGGAGAAAAACAATGCATTATGTGCCTTATTTCCTCAAAAAAAATAAATTCTATTCCGATTTATGAAGATGAGGGTTATCTCGCTGTTCTTGAAATAAACCCATTATCTGAAGGCCATATCATTCTCATTCCTAAAAAACATGTTTCAAAAATTGCAGATATCCCAAAAAATTCCTATGAAGTATCAAAAACAATAGCAAAACACTTAACAAAAAAATTAAAGCCTAAAGAAATAAAAATTTTTCCTTCAGACGAGCTTGGACATGCGCTAATAAACATAATTCCGGTTTATGAGGGTGCGGAAATAAAGAATAGAAAAAGCGCAAAACCAGAAGAACTGGCAAAAATCAAGGAAAAAATAGGGGAAATAAAAGGAAGAAAGAAGAAAGAAGCAAAAAAAGAGGAAATAAAGCCGAAGCCTAAAGAAATAATAAAGCTTCAGAGAAGAATACCCTAACTACTTCCAGAAAAGATTAATCTTAAAAAAGAATAAGGCAAGCATTACTAGAAATCCAAACAAAAATGATGGTGTAAAAGGAATTCCATATTTAACTAAAACCTTTCCACGAACATTTTTCTGCATAATCCTCAATTCTTCCTCACTCAATCCTTCCCAATGAGGTCTTATGCTCTTCCTTCCAACACTGACCGGATTTATAAGCCAATCACCAATTGTAAGTGCAGAAACAGGAACAAAATGATTCATGCACGTATCTTCTATCGCTTTTGCATAAAAGAAAAGAAGGGGACAAAGGGGGATGAAAATAACCAATAAAATTAATAAATAATCAGAAAAATAAAAAGAATTATTCAGAACTAAAGAAATCAAGATTAATAACAGGGAAATAAAGAAATAAGCAATTAGTATTTTTCTATATTTCTTTATATAATCACAAAATCTTTTTTTAAACTTGTTAAAATTAGTGATAGATAAGATTATACTATAAACTAATCCGTAAATCGCGCCTGTAATAAGAAACAATATTATAAACCAGAACAAAATCTCTAGATTTATCATCCAAGATGAACTAAAGGGCAATATTGTTCCAAGAGCCATTAAAAGCTTAGCGTCACCGCCTGCAAACATCCGAGCATAATAAAAAGCATTAGCAAGAATAAAACCGCCTGCAAAACCAATCAAGCCCCATAAAAGATACATATAATCCCCCGAATTAACACTTAAGAAAGCTCGGTAAGCAAGAACAAAAACAATAAGTGAAAAATTCCACCAATTTGCAACCTCTCTCTTACGGAAGTCTTGTATTACTGCAAAAAACATCCAAATGACAGCAATACCCATGAGAAACAAATTTTCAGCAGAAAAAATTTCTGCAGTTGAATTAAAAACATCTAAGGGAAACATTCTACTTTACAACGCCCTCTGCAGTTTTAGTCCGCCACTTTCCTCCGTGCCGGTATGGAAAAAGCTTTCTTCTCTTAAACTTATCCTTGCCTTTACTCCTCTTTTCAGGATATGAATAGTCCATACTGAAAAATATAAAAACTATTATTTAAACCTTTAGAATTAATACCTTACTTCTTGCAGTCTGCACCGTTTATAACTGTGTCTTTAAAACCTGTTTGTGCTTTTAATTGGGCACAATAAGCAGTTGTATCAATTGAACAATCCTTTTTATCAAAACCTGCCTTGCCTGTTCCTAAAACTGCCTCTGCTCGTTCATAAATATAAGGACAATTGACCCATTGTTTTTTACTATCTACAGTTAATTCTCTGTATTGACAGTAACTTATTAATAGAACTTCAGAATCGTCATATTGCTGGCATGCTGCAACTGCAGAGTTTAAGTCATTAGGTAAAAGTCCCATCTTTCCAAAAATATAATCCCATCCTTTCCAGAACCCAAGTCCAACAACAACAAGTATAAGAATGGCCAATATTATCCCAATTAAATACCATTCTTGTTGGGCTTTTTTAGATTTGATTGATTTTATCATTTTCCTCTTTTGATTGTTTTTATTAGGTTTATGGTATTTAAAAACCTTTTTCTTTCAGATTAATTAATAGGGATCTGAAATGTTATGTTCTTTACATAGCTCATAGAGAGTATCTTTGTATCACTATCTGCTATTTTTTCAGTAAAATTGAAATTTTTCATATTAAAGGTGAGTGAACTATCTTTTATTTTTATATCATAATTTCTGGTGTCGGCCATCATGTTATCAAATTTTACATAAACACCGTATTCATAAGGGGAATAAATTTTTTCATTGGCCAAAAACTGCTTAGAAAGCTCTAATTTAAATTTGTTAATAAAATCGCTTTCACCAATTATTTTATTTTCTTTAGTTACTTGTTCTGCGATATGACGAATATTAAACTCAAATATTTTTGAAGTAGAATAAATCTCATCTATTAGAGAAGAGGTTGTTATTTCTTTTCTTAAGCTGTCAGAACGTATATTAAATATAAAAAGAGAGAAGATAACAAGTATAAGTGTTGTTAAAACTAGCAATAAAATAGATATTTCCATCTTCGCCTTCTTGTTTTTTAGTATAGCTCTCATTTTTTATACACCCTCACTAAAATATACTTATCAGGATATATAGGCACCTTGAATGAATATGTTTCTGGAAGGTTAATCATTAAGGAGGTATATGTTTGTGTTATCGTATACTCTGGAATTGAATAGTATTCTTTTTTATCCGAATCGTATGAAAACAAGGCCAGGCTTCCGATAATATTATTCTCATTTTCAGGAAATGTTTGTTGAAGAAATTTGGTTGCTTCGTCTTGAAAAATCTTTATCCCAGCCTTATCTTCTTTTTTAGAGTCTGCCTTTGATAGTAACCCATAAATTGTTTCCCCATTTGATACATTACTATCTAAAAAATTAAGCAAAGAACTAGTAACATACTCTCTTGAAAACTTTTCATAATCATGAGACAGGATCATTTCGCTCTGCCCCCCATCAAGATATGTTACCCCCCCAAAAACAAGATATAATATCATCATCAAAAGAATAATAAAAGTTCCAACTATCCAAACAATTGTCGAGGGTATCTGTGCTTTTTTATTATTGATTAGATTTATCATTTTTGGTTTGATGCTGTTATAACCGAGACAATATATCTTTTATTTGTTTTTGAGTCAAAAGCAGTAGAATCCTGCCTTGTGCATTGCGGAAACTTATTTTCTTTTTCAGCTTCTTCCTTCAGGAATTGATAATCGCATTCTGTTTTCCAATTATTTCCTCCCAAAATAATCTTTCCCAATTGACCATTGCCTTCACCAGTAATGTTTATATTAAAATAATAGAAATTTTCTTCATCAAAAACATTTTTGTTTAGACTGCATTTGGCATATATATCAAAATTGCTCCCCTTAATCTCTTCATAATTAAAGCCGTTTGTTATGCATGAAGAAAGTTTATCTGCCAATAATTGTGCTTCTATCTGTCTTACATCACCTTGTACTGAATAGAACATTAACACTCCTAAAACAATAGACACGCCAATTATGGCCCAAATAAGAAACATCCATATACTAAGGTATTTTTCATCTGCTTTCTTATTAATTAGTAAGTTCATGCTTTAATTATCAGCGCCATTTTTTTCTCATCAATAGATACTGCCCCGGGATTTAATTTAGTAAAATAATAAAAACTAGACCCTTCGCCATTTTTAAGTTTTACAATTATTTTATTATTAACATAATCCACAGCCACAATATTACCGGCATAATTATTATTTCTAGCATAAGAATAAAGTTCAGATATATCCATAGAAACCTCAGTTCCAGGTGCGAACTTATCTATTGCAAGTGCTATTTTTCTTGAATACTCTTTTTCTATGAAGCTTCCTGTTGTTCCAACAGAACCAACAAAAACAAACATTATAGAAAAAAAGATGACATTAAGAATAAGAAACATTATCACTCCTGTGATGAGATCCTGTGCTTTTTTGCTTTTCATGTTGTTAGTTTAGATTAAGTTGGGGAACTATGCGAGAGTTTCAAAAACATCGCACTTAAGGCTATTGAGTGAATTAAGATCATACTTAATGAGTGTAGGGGGGATATATGCAAGATTTGTAGTGGGATCTTCTTTTAATGTGAAAAAGAGAACACCAGAAGCAGTGGAAGCAGCAGTTGTAGAAACAGCAACTGCACTGGCAATGCCCGTAGCAGTACCAAAAGCACCAATAGTCCCCGCTGTTTCAGCCGTTGCTAAAATAACTCCAGAAGACGCAGCTGCGGTAGATGCTGTAATTGTAGTTGCAGTTGTCCCTATAACTACTGCAGTAGTAGATGCTGTAGCAGCAGTTCCTGCTGCAGCAGGAATAGCAACAGGCCAAAGCACAATAGCTAAAATTACCCCCCCTGTAACGCCAACACCTATTGCTGTAAAGGTCGCTAACTTATTAGTTCCAGGTATAATCCCCCCAATTAAAGCATAATTATTACTAAGGTTAATTTTTTGATTTAATACAATCAGCTGGGGATTATCTGATTTTAAATTACCGAGATAACTATCTAAGTCTGTCCCGTACATCTCCTTAAAATAGCTTACTCCGTCAGAATTTTTTTTAGAATCTAATTTCCGATATATCTCCCCAAAAGTGATTCCCCCTTCTTTTGCAACTGCCTTTTGAGTATTATCATCAAAAGAATAAACAGAATCAATTAAACAATGTTTGTCATGGATAAACCATGTTGTCTCAAAAAAGTTTATTTTCCCTTCTCCAAGTGTCTTATGCCAGTTATAAATATCTTCTGTAATGAAGTCCAAAAGCTCATCCTTATTTCCAGCATTAACATTCCTAACACTTTCCCCATAAATATCGCAACCATTACTGAATAAACTATTTTTGAAGCATATTCTATCGGTCTGGCATTTTAAAGGAATATTGTTCATGAATTCCCAGCCCTTGAACGTAGCACTCGCTCTTAATACAACAGAGGTGTGGCATGTCTCACGGTTTATATCTCCTTGCCAATTAAACATGCTCCAGAAAAAAAGTATTATGCCGAAACTTACTATGAGTATAATCACAGTAATTAATTGTTTTGAAGTCATTTCCCCTCTTTTGTTTTTTTGGTTTACATTTTTCATTTTATCCTAATCCCCAACAAATTTTATTAAAAGATATGCTGCTATTCCTGCGATAACAAAAAAAGCTAACCATAAAACTATCTTAACCAAGCTAGTCATCTCTCCCCGGTTATTTTGTTTTGGATATCTCATTTTTCTATTATATAAACTCCATCTGATTTATGAACATTAATCTGGTTAAATAGACTTATCCCCTTGCTCTCACTATATTTTAAACCCCCCACTTTTGAGAAGAATTTTATTAACTCTTGTTTTTCTTTCATTGGTTCTCTTCCATTAAGCTCTCCTCCAGAAACAACAGTGGTATTTACTGGCATCCAATTATCTAAATCTGGACTCCACTTCCATTCATTATCAAACTTAAAGAAAATTGGGATTATGCCATAAGCTACAATGTAATACTCTAAAACCTGTGCTCCTCCATTAAAGGGATAAACTTTTTCGTTTGAGAGTGACATTTTAAGTTCAGATGGAGATTCCAGCTGTATCATTCTCTTACTCTCTCCGTTTTCTTTTATGCGAACAAATTTATCTGTAGCTATGCATGCTTTTACATTCCCCTTGCATCCTTCATCCCTGCATACACAAAGGCAGAAATTTCCTCCACAAAGATTCCCTGATTCATCAGTAAAAAGAACCCAATCTTGAACTGTTGTAATAATATAATTTCTCTCGGTATTGTCATCAGTTATACTTTTGAGAGATGCATTCATCTCTCTTAATTCATATTCTGCTTTTTTTATGTCTCCACTATTACCCATAAAAAAATCATAAATGGACATTCCTAAGAAAATAAGTATGACAATGCAAAGAACTGCTATAATCAACTGGATAGTATTTTCACCGAGAAGTTCAAATCCTTTTTTATCCTTTAAAATTCTATTTTGCCACTTCATTTTTCTTGTATATTTCCCCCCTTACTATTTCTGCGTTATTTAATTCATTAAGGTAATCTGAAGGATTTACCCCCCATGATTCATCAGAGAGATATTGAGAATAAATACCAATCATATTAGTTTGAGGGTCTCTTACCCCCACTTTAAAACTCTTAAACCATGGCCGATAAACATAAATAAAATAATCTTTTATAAACAAGTTCGAATCTTCTTCAATAGAAGCTTTACCCCATTGTTTTGTCTCAACATTATAATTTTCTGCAATAGCATAATAATAGATTTTATCCTTTCCTGATTCATATTTTAAAGCTCCGATTTTCTCTTTAGGAGTATACGTGATCTCTTCTTTTACTGGTTCGTTTCTGCATATCTCGGTCTTAGAATGAAGATAAGCACCATAGAGGTTTATTAAGTCCGAATAATCAGGTAAATCATTGACTACAGAAGAATAAAGTTTGCCTTCTTTCTTTATCACCTCATCAAAAATTATTATAATATTTACTGTGATCTGGCCGATATCTGTATCGGGTATGATAATATTAGTATTATGCACTTGTATTTTTTCTCCATCAATCTGTAATTTAGAAGTTATATCGCAAATCTTTGTCTCCTGATTGCAGAACAGTATCATTCCATCTTTTATTTCTGCAATTTTTACCGGACATTTATCAACATATTCGGTGTCTTCCTGAGTTCCAAAACTTGGCAGAAAATTCAGCCATTTTTGTATATCTACTGTAAAGAGAAAGACTAGAACTGAAAGAATAACTAAAGCAACTAAAATCACTCCTACTGTTTTGCCACCTAGTGAAGTTTCTGCTTTTCTATTTTTCATGTTATCCCAGTCTAAAAATGTTTTTTATATAATTTATCGCTTCTGTTCCTTTCCCAGTAAGCACCATAATCCCCAAGATTACTATTGCAAGCACAGCCAACCCAAGTATCCACCAGCCAAGCATCTCTGTTTCTAATCCTTTTTTGCTCATTCCCCTTTTTGCCATATAAACCAAAGATAAAACAATTATTTAAACTTTCCTCAGGTCAATGCATTAAGAGTTATAGAAACCCGACACTAAAATCTCCTTCTTTAATCTCCTTTGCGCAGGTAACAGCTTTCAAATCGCCTATACAATCTTTCAAGGTTATACTATCTTCATTACTTAAAGTCAAAATTATTTCTGCCTTCATGGATTTTTTTTCTTCTGATTTTGTTTTTCTAACTTTTTCTATAATTTCAATGAGCTTTTGCCATATTTTCTCATCTTCTTTGCCAGTTTCTATCTTAAGTTTTTCAGGCCATTTTGAAATATGTATGCTTTTATCTTTTTCATTATCCCGGAAATATTTTTGATATATTTCTTCTGTTATGAATGGAGTTATTGGCGCCATCATTTTTATTATTGATAAAAGAGAATTATACAGAACATATTTTGCGCTCTCTTTTTCTTCGTTTGTTCCATTATACACTCTGTGCTTTACTATTTCGAGATAATTGTCGCAGAAATTATGCCAGAAAAATGACTCTAACTCAAGTTTTACCTTTAGATATTCATATGAAAGAAAATTCTTTGTTGAATTTTCAATTATCTTGTTAAGCTCGTTAAGCAAAAGCTGGTCTGATTTTTCAAGGAATTTTGGTTTTTTATTCTTGTAATCTTCAAGATTCATAAAGACAAATTTGTTCGCATTCCATAATTTTGTAACAAATTTTTTACCGCTCAACAGGTCTTTTTCATTATAATCCAAGTCTTCTCCCAACTTGTTTCCTGCAGCCCAAAATCTCATCGCATCAGCGCCATAAATCTCGAGAACCTTTCGTGGATCAATTACGTTTCCCTTGGATTTAGACATTTTCTTTCCGCCCATAGTAACATAGCCTGAAACGATTATATCCTTCCACGGAATTTCTTTCTCATGAAGATATGATTTCGTAATTGTATAAAATGCCCATGTCCTTATTATATCATGGGCTTGGGGTCTTAAAGAAAAGGGAATTTTTACTTTTCCATTAACAAGTGAAGAAGCAATCTGCGGAGTCAGAGAAGATGTCGCCCAAGTATCAAGAACTTTTTCTTCTCCTTTCGCTTCAATTTTACACTTTGGACATTTTTTCTTTAACTGAAGAGGATCAACAGGAAGCTCTTTTTCTTCAGGAAGAATTATTTCATGGCATTTTGGACATTGCCAGACAGGAATGGGGACTCCAAAATGCCTTTCTCTGGATATGTTCCAGTCCCATTCAAGACCGTTAACCCAGTTCTCATATCTTTTAAACATAAACTCTGGGTGCCAGTTAACTTTTTTTCCTTGTTCAACAAGTTCTTTTTTCTTATCCAAAATTTTTATGAACCATTGCTTTGTTGGAAGTATCTCTATTTCTGTGCCGCATTTATCATGGACATTAACAACATGATTGATTGATTTTGGCTCCCCAATAATTAATTCTTTATTCTTCAAGTACTTAAGAATTCTTTTCCTAGCATCCTTAACTTTCAATTTATTAGCAGTAATATCTTCTGCCAAATTTATTACGGGATCATCAAAGTTTAATTTACTAAAATCAATTGTGCCATTTGGATTAATTATAACTTTTGGAGTCAATTTATGCTTTGTTATTGACTGTGCATCATATTTGTCCCCATAAGAGCAAATCATAAGCACCCCTGTTCCCTTGTCCATCTGGGCTGATTCATCAGCAATTATTGGCACCTCTAAATTAAATAAAGGAACCTTGGCTTTTTTCCCGACTAACTTTTTATATCTACTGTCATCAGGATTTACAAATACGGCTACACATGCAGGAAGCAATTCTGGCCTTGTTGTAGCAATTAAAAGGTCTTTTCCTTCCACCTGGAATTTCAAGGTTGAAAAAAGGCTTGGCAGTTCTTTATCCTCTAATTCTGCCTGAGCAACTGTTGTCTGGTCTTCAGGACACCATAATGTTGGAAAACTGCTCTCATAAATCTCCCCTTTCTTATACAGGTCAATAAATGATTGTTGGGATATTTTTTGAGTTGACCTGTCTATAGTAGAATAATATATTCCAAAATCTGGGCTTAACCCTATATCTTTCCAGTCTTGAACAAATCCACCTGTTGTTTCTTTAAGTGTTTTTAAACATAACTCTATGAATGCTGCTCTGGACATGTCTTTGCTTTTAACATTATTTGTTTTTTCCACAAATCTTTCAGTAGGCAGCCCGTTATCATCTGTTCCAAATGGATAAAATACTGTTCCTTCAAACATCCTTCTGAACCTTGCTATAAAATCCTGCTGTGAATATGAGCAGGCATGCCCTATGTGCATTTTTCCAGAGATGTATGGTGGAGGCGTGTCTATGCTGTATATATCCTTGGAATTTTTATTTTTAGCTTTTGGATTAAATTGATATATTTTTTCTTTTTCCCATAATTCTTTTAACTTTTTTTCTACTTCTTTTGCATTGTAATTACCATTATCCGCCATAACCTTTTTAAACAACCTTATATTTTAAACCTTATGGCAGACAATATTATGACACCATCAGGATCTGGTGGGATTATAAGATATGATGAAGAATACCCGAGCAGGTTTATGATAAAACCTGAGTATATCATTGTTTTTATTGTAATTGTTGTTATAGCCATGGCTGTTTTAAAATTATTCTTTTAAATGAACTAAAATGATACCCGGATTAGACCCCAAAAAAATGCAGGCAATGATGAGACAGATGGGTATAAAACAAGAAGAAATTTCTGCGAATAGAGTTGTAATTGAGCAAGATGACGGAAAAATAATAATTAACAATCCTTCTGTTCTGAAAGTGGATATGCAGGGAAATATCAATTTTCAGATTTCAGGGAATATTGAAGAGGAGAAAGAATCAGAAAAAAGTTCAGAAGAAAAACTAAAAGAAGATATTAAGACTATTGTTGAGCAGACAGGTGTTTCTAGTGATATTGCTGCAATAGAGTTAGAGAAGAATGATGGAGATATTGCTGCGACGATTATTAGTTTGAGCAAGTAAATTTATAAATCACAAAAATAGAGTATATTATGGAAGACGGAAAGAAAGAGATTAGAAAATGGTCATGGATTCTTCTTATATTCTTTGTTCTTGCAACAATAATTCTTATAGTCGCCGGATATTTTTTAGGAACACTTAAAATACTTCTATCGCATTGGTCATTTTATGTTAGCGCAGTTATATCTATCGCTTCCTTAATAGGCCTTTTTCTCTATAAAAAATGGGGATTTTATTTATTCAGTATTGGTTTAATATATGTCCTAGTAGATGACATTATTCGTTTAGACTATACGAGTTTTATAATCTATGTGATTATTTATGGTTACATAATATGGTATAAAGGATTCTATAAGAATCTTAATTATTTAGAATAAATAGTTCTTATTCTATCTTTCTCAATATAAATCCTTATTAATAACTAAAACCTTTCTTAAGGATGATACCTCAAACTCCAAAACATATTGAAAGCCTTGAAAAAGCCAAAAGAAGCAGGAGAATAGCAGACCATATGGCATATATGACCTATCCTATGATGAGAGATAAAAGACTTCTTTTAAAAATAGTAGACGAGATTTATAGCGCCCTTATTTGTTCTATGAACGCAGTATTACAATATGAATATCTAAAAAAAAGAATAAACCTATCCAAGGATGCTAATCAGAATTTGAAGCTCTTTTTTGAGAAATGTGCACAAAGATATGGCATTTCTAATGAAGATATTTATTCTCTTAGAGAATTTTTTTCATTATATGAACAGCATAAAAAGAGCCCAATAGAGTTCCAAAGAAAAGAAAAGATTGTTTTAATGTCTGATGATTTTAGAACAAAAATAATAGACTTGGAAAAGGTAAAGAAGTATATCTTTCTCACAAGAAAGATTGAGGAAAAAGCCGGTTTTATTTTTAGCCAGGGGTTTTGAAATCAAAAAAACCTTCTTGTTTATTCGGGAGGTTTTTAGGATGCTCTGAAATTAACACATTTTAATTTCTGACAAGCAAGAAAAAGATATAAATACTGGTTTGTATACAATTCTCCTGTAAAAACTGCTTTAAAAAAGAGGTTGAAAATATAAAAAATATTTACAAATAGCCAAAATGCTGGAACAAATCATAAAAGAAAAGACGAGCGCAGATCATTTACTTTATGTAAGCTTAAAGTACACAAAGACTTGTGATGTAATATTAAACTTGATAAAAAGATGGTCTGTGATGATGGGCGCCTCTGTTGATGGTCTTCTTGCCCAGGCTAAAAAAAATAAAAAGTTAAAAGTAATTCCTGCAGCACCAAGGCAAAAAATAGAACTTGTTAAAAAAACTTTTAAAAATTCTCCTGAAATCATGACAATAATGGAACTTTATGAATTTTTTAAAAGAGTTGACAATCTTCCAAGGAAAAGAGAGTTTGAATTCAGAAAAAACGTACGTCTTGTTGTTAATGATAAGGGAAAAGAAGTTATAATCGATTTAGAAAAACTGAAGGAATATTCGAAAAATTTGGATATATTTATTGAATATATAAAGAAATATCTGGTCTAAATTAAAGTAAACTGATATTAAGGTTTAAAAACTTGGAAAGTTAAATAAGAATATGGGAAAAGTATATGTGGTGATATCGGGAAAAGGAGGAGTAGGGAAAACTACTACTGCGATAAACATTGGTTCTTATATGAATAGTCTTGGAAAAGAAGTAATAATAGTCGACGCAAATCTTACAACCCCCAATGTCGGTTTGCATTTTGGTTCTCCAATAGCACCAATAACTCTTAATCATGTTCTTTCTGGAAAGGCGGATGTAAAAGACGCAGTATATGAGCACGAATCTGGTGCAAAAATAATGCCTTCTTCTCTTTCTATGTCAGAATTGAAACACATTAAAATAGAAAAGTTATCCGATGTAACAAGAAAGCTTAGAAAAATGGCAGATAATATAATACTGGACTCGGCAGCAGGGCTTGGAGAAGAAGCAAAAGAAGCGATAAAAGCTTCTGATGAAATAATAATTGTAGCAAATCCAGAAATATGCTCTATAACTGATGCCCTAAAAACAATAAAACTTGCAGAACAAATGAAAAAAAATGTTCTGGGAGTAATAGTTACGAGGCATAGGGGGGATTATCTTGATATGAAACTTGAAACAATAAAAGATATGCTGGAGTCGCCAATTTTGGGGGTTGTTCCAGAAGATAATTGTGTTAGAGAATCTGTTCATAGGAAAAATCCTGTTGTTTATACTCATCCGAAGAGCAAGGCTGCGAAGGCTTACAAGAAGATTGTCCGCAGGATTTTAGGGCCAGAATATATTAAACGGGGCGAGAGAATAGAAGAAGAGAGTTTTTTCAGAAGATTTTTTAGAAGGCTGGGGTTTTAAGTATAGATATCTTCTATAACATAAATTCTTTTAAATCTTGATGCTACAATTTTTACATGAAAGATATTTACTATATGAGATTAGCTCTTGAACAAGCTGAATTGAGTTTAAGAGAAGGCAACTGGCCAATTGGAGCGGTAATTGAATTAAACGGAAAAGTTATTGCAAAAGCACACAATCAGGTTTATACTTTAAATGATAGATTAGCCCATGCAGAAATGTTGGCTCTTAGACCGGTTCAGCAAGAACTTAGTGAGAATAAAAAACAAGCTACAATTTATACTACCTATGAACCTTGCCCCATGTGTTTTGGAGGAATTATTCTAAGTAGAATTAAAAAAGTTGTATGCGGGGCAGATTTAGATAATAGTGGAGCGATGTATTTCCGAAAAGAATTGCCTTTATTGTTCAAACAGGATAAATTTTCTATTGATTTTGTTCAAGGTGTTTTAACTGAAGATTGTGCAAAAATGTTTATGTCAAGTGAATTAGCCAAAGGACTAAATAAAGAAGGGCTTCTAAGAAAAATTGCACTTTGATATATTTAATAATTTATTGAACTTTCCAGCCGCTTTCTGCTTTTTTGTCAGGACTTAATAATATGACCTTGCTCTCATCATCACTTACTGCTGCAAGAAGCATGCCCTGGCTTTCGAGACCCCTCATTTTTCTCGGCTCAAGATTAACCACAACAACAATCTGCTTGCCAATAAGGTCTTCTTTTTTGTAATATTTTTTTATTCCTGCGCAGATTGTTCTTTTTCCTGTTTCTTTTCCCAAGTCTACTTCAAGCTTCAGAAGCTTGTCTGCGCCTTCAATATCTTCTGCCTTTTTTATTGTTCCGACTCTTAATTCAACTTTCTTGAAGTCATCGTATTTTATTATGTCTGACATTTTGATTATTCCTGTAATCTTTTTAGTTTCTTGGGGTTTATTAACATTTTCTTCTTTCTTCTCTTCAATTTCAATCTTCTTGAACAAAATTTCAGCTTTTTTTATTTTTCCATAGATTAATTGTTTTTCAATGTTTTCAAATTTTATCTCAAAACCTAGATGTTTTGCTATTTTTTCACTTGTTTCGGGCATAAAAGGTGAGAGGAAAATAGAGATTATTTTTATGCCATTAAAAAGTTCATATAAAAGGTGCTTTTTATCTTTGTTGTGTTTTTCCCAAGGTTTATACTGCTGAATGAATTCGTTGCATTGGTCTACAAATACAAAGATATCATCCAAAGCTTTATCCAATTCAAAATTATCCATATGAGAGTTTATATGATGTTTTCTCTCTGTTATAATTGATTCAAAAGGAAGGATAGACCCACTCCCTCCAGATTTACCATCATATATTTCTTTAGGGTCTGCAAGGGCAGTAACTCTTGACACAAGATTGCCAAGTTTGTCTGCGAGTTCGGAATTGTGTCTTTCGATTAATTTTTCTTCTGAAAAGTCGCCGTCTGAACCAAAAATTATATTTCTAATAAGAAAGTATCTTATACTATCAACAGGATATTTTTTTGCAAGATCTAATGGATCAACCTTAAGACCCTTACTTTTACTTAGTTTTTCTCCGTCCAGATTAACAAAACCATGGACAACTACCTTCGGAAGGGGAACTCCAATTCCGAGCAACATAGAATACCAAATAGCAGTATGATGCCAAACTATATCACTACCTATAATATGGACTGCTGGCCAAAAATCTTTAAATTTTTTATTAGGATAATCTACAGTAGATAAATAATTAATAAGTGCATCATTCCAAACAGCAACAGTTTTATTTTTATCAAAAGGCAGAGGTATGCCCCATTTAACATTGACTCTGCTTATGCTCAGGTCTTTAAGCGGTTCTTTAAGCCTATTAATAATTTCATTTTCTTTCTTTTTAGGCCAAATTAAATCTTTGTCTTTTATGCTATTAACAAGTTTATTTTGAAATTTGCTTAACTTAAAAAAATAAGTTTCTTCTTTTAATTTTTCTATTTCTTTGTTTTGATGAAATGGGCATCTACCTTCAATTAAATCTTTCTCGGTATAGAAAGTTTCGCAATCAACACAATATAATCCCTCATAGTCTCCCTTATAGATATAGCCTTTTTTTTCAAGTTCTTTTAAAATATTTATTACCGTTTTCTCATGCCTTTTTTCAGTGGTCATTATAAAATCATCGTATGAAATATTGAAAACTTTACATAACTCCCTAAAAACTTCACTCATTTCTTTAACGAATTGTTCTGGACTTTTACTTTCCTTTTCAGCAGCTCTTTGAAGTTTTAAGCCATGGCAATCTGTTCCAGTACTGAAATGGACTTTAAACCCTTGCAACCTCTTCCATCTTGCTAGAGCATCAGCACAAACTTTCTCATACATGTGCCCCGCGTGGGGTTTTCCCGACGGATAGTCTATTGCCGTACTTATTTGAAAATATTTTTTATCTTTTACCATACTTCTTATCCCTTTGAATTATATTGGCAAGCATATTATTTAAATCTTTAACTTTGTTCTTATGCTTAATAAAAGGTTTAATCTCTTTATACAACTTCAATAGCTCTTCTCTTCTACAAATTCTAATTGAGTAATAATCTGAATTATATTTATATCCCTGATTATTTATTTTACCTTTCATTTTGTGTACGTACAATTTGCTACAGTTTAGTTTAAACTTATTTAAACAGCCTTTAATTTTTAACAGTAACTGAAAATCATAATTTCCTAATTGATAACGAGCCATCTTATTATAAACTCCGAAATTGCCTTCTGCATCGCTGAATCCTGCTAGAAATGAGAAGAAATTCTTTCTATCTTTGGAAACCCATTTAGGAAAATCTTTACTTAACAGAAAACTAAAAGATTCATTTAAATGAGCCATAATATTTATCTTCCCGTTTTTTGCTTCTTTAATCCAAATCTTGCAATATGGTTCAAATAGCCTTTTGATTAAGTCAATTTGTTCTTTTATTGTACTTCCACTTGCAACAGAAATTGTTTTGCTATTTGGCCAAATTTTTCTCACACCCAAATCTCCAAGTCTAAAACCTATTAGATACGCTTTTTCTTTTAAATCTCCACTAAAATCTTTTCTTCCCGGAGGAATATGAGAATCTGCTAAGTCTCTTGTAGCCAACCCATACTCTTTTAACTTTCTATGAACGGTTCCCCTGCAAAAGCCATATTTTTTCTCTATAGCCCAAGTAGATAATTTATCTTTAGTATAAAATCTAATCAATTCATCTTTTGATGGTACGTTCGAATTAAGTTCATTAGGGGTTCTTCTTTTAATGTCAAATTTAATAAGATTTTTCCAAATAGTTGCTTGGCAACAATCAAACTTTTCTGCAATTTCATAGGTGTTTAATTTTTTATCTTCATAAAGTTCTTTTAGCTTTTCCTTAGAAATTATAACTCTTTCTGCCATATTATATTTAGATAGAGCAACTATATAACTTGTTGTATACATCTAAAAGTAACAGATAAGAAATATATAAAAACCTAACTAAATATTAATTCTCAAGCGCCGTTCGTTAATCGGTATGACGCGACCTTCCCAAGGTCGAGTGCCGGGTTCAATTCCCGGACGGCGCATTCATAAACCAAACTTGAAGATATGAGAAAGTAATCTATGGCAAAAATATTGATAGATATTCCTGATAAGACAAGAGAAAACCAAATCAGAGTCATACCAGAAGAGGAAGGGCAGAGAGTAAAGCAAAAACTCGAAAAAGATTTTAGGAGATGCTTAAAGCAGTATCATCCGCTAAGAATTCCAATCTCTTGTGAATATTGCAGTTATGTCGGAGAAGCAAGGTGGCATTGCCATAATAAGCAATCGTCGCAGTATGGCCTGAACGTGTGTCCCAATGAGGTTTGTTCTAAATGGGGGCCGAATCAGGGCCTGCTTATATACCTTCACAGAAGGTATTTTCAAAATAATATTTAATCTATGTATTTTTAATTTGAAATATATGCTTTGGGCGTCTTATTTAATCCTCAGACCCAAGGCTTCTTCTAATCTTAGATAGAGCACATTTTTTCCATCGCTTTTCCCATCTAACATTGTTCTTCCAAATAATCCAGCATGATAATCTGATCCGAAGGTAATCAATAAGTTATTTTTTTTAGCATATTTTCTAAAAGGTTCATTCCTCCCATTATAGTTAAGCTGAATTTCCAGACCATCTAATCCTAACATCCTAAGCTCGTCCATTTCAGCCATATTTTTAACATCCTTGAAAGGATGAGCAAGAATTGCCAAGCCACCTGCCTGATGAATTTCTTGAATAGCTTTAGCAGAAGTTATGCCTGTATTCTTATCAACAATCTCTTCTTCTGATCCATTTTTCAAATATTTTTTATACAAGGCATCGGTTAATCGTTCTCCTTTAGCCTCAAAAAATCTTATGCATTCAGCATCCTGCATCATAGTCCATAGAAGATTGCATTTTCCTAATCTTGAATAAGGAAAAGCTCTTTCTAGCTTTTCAAGAGTTATGGGGACGCCTTGATCTCTTAAGAATTCCACTCGAGCCATTGTAACTTTCTTTTGTTGCTCTGCAGAATAATCAAGAAAATTGTTAAATTGTATGCTTTTAGGATTTATTCCTAATCCGAGTATGTGATATTTGTCTGTGCTTATTTCTACTCCTGGAATAACAATGAGCCCCCATTTTTCTCCTTCTCTTTTGCATCTTTCATATCCATCAATTTTATCGTGGTCTGTTACAGCAATAAGGTCTAATTCATTAAGTGCCGCTATTCTGGCAAGATGTTCCGGAGTTGCGACTCCGTCTGAAAATTCTGTGTGCATGTGAAAATCTATGTATTTTTTTCTTTCCATAATACCTAAAGGCAAAAGAAATATTTATATACTTCTTATATATTTTATATTATTGATATAAAATGAAGAGAAAAGTAATAAAACAAGCAAATCAAGCCTATACTATCACTCTCCCCATAGAATGGGTAAGGCAGAACAAGATAAACGAAAAAACAGAATTAGAGGTGACTCCTGAAGAAAAATCTCTTATAATCACTTCAACAACAGGAAAAGTTGATGGTGGAAAGATAAGTATTGATGTTAGTGAAATAAACCCCCGAATTATTCAGATAACGGTTAGTTCATTATTCGCAAAGGGTATAGATGAAATTGAAGTGATATCCAATAAAAATATTTCAGAAAAATTAATGTCTGCCTGTGCTAATACTCTGGGATATGCTGTTATTTCCCAGGAGAAAAATAAATGGATAATCAAAGATGTTGGGAGTTCAGATTATTCTGATATTGATGAAATATTCAAAAGAATCTTTCAAATGATTCTGGCTTTTTACGATTCTGCAATACAAGATATATTCGGAGAAGAAAAAGAGACAGAAGACAATCTAAAATTAAGAGATAGAGAAGTAAACAAATTTTGTCTATATCTTCAGAGAGCAGTGAATAAGATGTCCTACCAAAATGCAACTGATGGGAGAACTTTATTTACTTACTCTTTTGAGCTTGAAAAATTAAGCGATGAAATAGAAAGATTATGGAGAACAAATATAAAATATGCTGTTAAAAAAACAGAAAAGCTGAAAGAACTTGCTGAATTAGTAAAAAATGGTCTCGAGCAGGCATTTGATTCATATTTTATGTTCTCATTGAATAAAATAGGGGATTGTTCTAAAATAAGAGAACAAGTTAGAGAAGATTCTCTAAAACAATATAAGGCAAATCCTGAAACAATGAGATTCATAAGGCATCTAGTAAAAATAATAGAAGAAGCCAATGATCTCACCCCGCTGAATATAATGAGGAGACTAAAATAAAAAAATAAAAATTAAAGAATAAAAAGAAGCACTATCCTATTAATATGCTTCTTTCTTCATCTCTTTTTCTTGCAATAGCTCTACTGCTTTCTATCAAAGGCTCATACAAATTTCTTGCCCGAGCTTCTGTAAACCCAAGATTAGCCATTACCCCAAGATAATCCTCTGCTGTTAATCTGCATCCAGGATTAACTCCAAAATACATATTTGTTTCTTTGGCTGTTCTTTTTTCTGCTATTAATCCATTAAGAATTTGTCCGTATTTTGGATATCTTGCTGAAAAAGTATCAACTGCTTCAGATATTGTTCTTGCTTTTCCAGTTTCATCTTCTTCCTTGATTCTTGCATAAACTCTTTGTCCAGAATATTGATTTCTAGGCAGTTCAATTGCTTGTGCAAGTTTAGGTCTCATTCTCTTAAGCTTGTTATCTATGCTTGAAGCTGTGATGAAAATTCTATCTGCAGCTATTAGTTCTATTACTTGTCTTTCTAATGTTTTGTTTATCATTTTTTTACCTCCCGTGTTTATTTAGTTAGTTTGAATATAATTCTGCAATCTGTTTAGTTGTAGTACAATCAGTTATTCTCTTGTCTTCTCTTATTCTTTCAATGGTAGCGATTCTCAATGAGTAAGCCTCACCATTTTTTAGATCGCATGAATGCCAGTTTCTGCTTCTTGTTATGTCCAGGCATTTAACTTCAATAACAGCAGATTTTTCAGGAAAAACATACTTATACGGAATCTTGCCAGCATATGTTTTTCTGCTGAGTTCATTTGAAAGAACAACATTAGGGGGAATATTTTCAGTAAATCCGTTTTTTATCATCCCATATAAAATCTCAATCATATTTTTATTGGATATTCCTATCTTTGCTATGGTTTCATATCGGCCATTATTCTTTGTTCCTGCCATTATTGCTGCAAAAGGTAATTTTGAAGCTTTTCCATCACCTAGATATATACCAAGAATTGCCAAATCTAAAGTCAAAAATTTCTTTAGTTTAATCCAATCCTGATTTCTTGCACCGGGCTGATATGAAGAATTAGGATTCTTGCAGACTAATCCCTCTAAACCATGGTCAGTTACTTCTGCGTATTTTTCCTTAAGTGCCCCACTATTTTCTAAAATAACTTGCCCCGAAATATTTCCCACATAATTCTCTAATAATTTTCTTCTCTCATAAAGTGGAAAATCCAGAACTTCCTTGTCTTCAAGTTGCATAATATCAAAAAATCTCAATTGCAGGGGGTAATTTTTTACGAGGCTTATATCTAAATTTCCCCGGATTCGGTTTTTAACAGCATTAAACGCAGACAGACGCTCTCCAAACCCAACTAATTCTCCATCAAATATTCCTTCCGGATAATTTTTAAGCTGTTTTTCCAAGTCAGGAAAAAGATGGATATCCAATTCATTCAAATTTTTTGTAAATAGGCGGATTTTTCCTGCTTTATGAATCTGAGCCCTGTAACCATCATATTTTATCTCTGCGAATGTTTTTCCCTCATGTTTTCTGATAACATCTTCAAATTTAGAATCATTGCCGGCAGATTCTGCAACAAGCATTGGTTCAATAGGTTTTCCGATTTTCATTTTTTGGATTTATACTGTTTTTGTTAAAAATAAGAACAAAAAAGGAGATATTAATTAATGGGGGGATAAAACTCACCACAATATTTATATATCCTTACCTGTTTATTTTACGATGGAAAATATTGAAGATATAAAAGAATACATAAAAAAAACAGGTCTCACAGAAAACGAGGCAAAAGTTTACATAACTCTTTTGGAATTTGGGCCAAATCCGGCAGGAGCAATAAGCAGAAAATCGGGGCTTCATAGAAGAGTTATTTATGATACAACAGAAATGCTGATAAAAAAAGGCATGATCGGATACATACAAAAGAATAACAAGAAATTATTTCAGGCAAGTAATCCCAACAGAATCCTTGAGATGATTAAAGAAAAAGAAGAATCTATCAAAGACATTTTGCCATATATGCTCAGTTTCTATAATAAAACTAAGGAAAAAGAGGAAACAAATTTTTATAAGGGCAAAAACGGGCTGAAAACAGTTTTCGAAGACCAAATTGAAGAAGGAAAAGAAATTCTTATTTTAGGAGCTTCACCACTTGCTTATGAAATAATGGAATTCTATTTTCACTGGTTTGATAAAAAAAGAGTAGTTGATAAAATAAAAACAAGGATTATATTTAATAAATTAAAAAAAGAGAAAATTAAAAAAATACCTCTTTCTGAGGTTCGCTACTTGCCTGAAAAATATTCTTCGCCTCTTGCAGTAAATATATACGGGGATAAAGTCGCTATAATTCTCTGGAGCAAAGAAAATCCACTTGCAATAGTCATAAAACAAAAAGAAATAGCAGAAGGTTATAAGAAATATTTTGAGCTTATGTGGAAATCGGCCAGACAATAACTATACTTTTTTTAGAACTTCCCTTATTATTCTTAAATCATCTTTTGTTTTTTCTATATCTTTTGAAGTTTCAAGTGTTATTTCTGCATCTTTCGGAAGAAAAGAAAAAATTTCTTTTAAATCTAATTCAGACTCAGCAAAACATAGATGATCTATACCTATAAACTTATGGCCGCCAAGATGGAAATGATTTGGTTTTAATTTAACAAAACTTTTTATAACTTCCTTATAGTCCTTTTTAAGAGTTTGTGTAGTGAGAATAGCGTGATTTATATCGAAACAAAATCCGCACCCCGTTTTATTTATAAATTCCTTTAATTCTTCCGGAGTCCTACATAGAGATTTTTCTGAGGGCATATTTTCAATAATCACTCTCTTGTCTTTTAATGATTTAATGAAATTAATCGAATTACTTTTTGAACAGCCATCATTCTCTATACTTCCCGGATGCATTATTATCTTTTTTGCACCCAGCATATCTGCTATTTTTTGGGCGTAATTAAATGAGCTCATGTTTTTTTGATGAATCTCACTATTTGCATTATTTATTCCAAAAACTGCATGTTGAGAATGAATAACAAAGGGCATTTTAAACTTATTGAAACCTGAATAATCTCTGCCTTCAACAACCATTATCTCAAAAAAATCTGCTTTATCCCTGAAATATTCTAATTCCTTGTTGTAATCGTAACTTTTAACACCAATTTTCATAAAATTAATTGTTTGCAGCTATTTTTAAAGGCTTGTAAATGTTCTATTTACTCTCTTGCGTCCGCATTAGAATTTTGTCAATATTGCTCATGAGAGCTTGCATAATTTGCTTGTCATTAAACTGATTATTCATCTCTCTTATCTTTAAGACTTCATTTACAGCGGCAATTGCAGATATCTGAGAATCAACTCTTGAATCAAGAGAAGACAGAACATGTCTTATGATTCTCTCTGAATTAGCCGAAGGATTTTGATTTTGGTATTTTAAAGCTTCGCTTGCAGCAGATATCATTAATACCTTTTCATTTTTCTCTTTTCCCATATCAGTATTTGGGTGATGTTGTTTTTAAAGATTCTTATGTTTGACTATCATGCGGGGAAAGATTTAAAATAAGGCCACATTTTCTTGTAACATGGAAGAGGGAGAAATAGCAAAGAGGTATAATCTTGATTTAGACAAGCTTAAACAAGAGCAAATAAAAATAGCTAAGAGCCTTAAGATTAAAGATTCTATAGATTTTGCACTTACTGACAAAATTGCGGCAATAGAAAGCATAACTGTAAAAAATAAAATAATCTCTGCTATTGTAGTTTGTGATAGAGATAATAATATTATCGAGCAACAATATTTTCTTGATAAACTGAAATTCCCTTACCTTCACGAATTTCGTTCATATAGAGAAGTTGAATCTATGCTTGGTGCATTTAACAAAATTCAGGAAAGAACAGATCTTGTCCTTTTAAGGGGCCATGGAATAACTCATCCTCGTTTGGGATTAGCAAGTCATTTTTCAATTTCGGCAAATATTCCCGCAATAGGAGTTTGTGATGTTCTTTTTGATGAAGATAAAATTGAAGGAGAGAATATATCCAAGGATGGAAAAAAGGTGGGGAAGGTTTTTTTAAGCAAGCAGGGAAGCACTCCCATTTATATTAGTCCCGGGAATCAAATATCTATCGACTCATCTCTTGAAATCATCAAAAAATTGATTGTCCCCCCACATAAATTTCCAGAGCCAATGCATCTGGCCCATAAATATGCACGGGATATAAAAGAAGAGTTAAAATTATGATTTTAGGCTATTAATTTTTTGATAAGATTTTTAAACTTGTTTGAATAGATTAAACTATGTTCGGAAAAAAATGCAGCCAGTGTGGGAGAAGAATAAGAAGCAGTTTTTTATTTTGCCCTTTTTGTGGGAATAGCTCTATAGACAGAGCTAAAGAAGAAAGGGATTATGGCATGCTCGGGAGAAACGATTTTAACCAACCACAACGGCCGGTTCAAAACAATCAGGGTTTTCCGCCATCAAATTCAATTATGGATAAAATGATTTCCGGAGTAATAGGAAATATGATGAAAATGGTTGAGAAAGAAATGCAGAGTAATATGAAAAGGGAGACACCAAATATAAAAAATAATCCTAATTTTCAGCTTTTTATAAACGGAAAAAAGATAAATATCCCAAATATGGGCGAAGAGATTGTAGAACAAAAGAAGCAAAAAAAGGAAAAGATAAACTTTCCCATGCCATCTGCAGAATTAATAAAAAAAAGTGCAAAACTTCCAAGAAAAGAAGCTAAAACAAAGCTAACTCGGGAAGACGATAAAATAATATATGAAATGGAATCTCCGGGAGTTAATTCATTTGAAAATGTTCTTATAAATAAACTTGAAGATTCTTTTGAAGTAAAGACTTTTGCTAAAGACAGGGTTTTTTTCAAAAATATCCCCATAAAACTTCCCCTGATAAAAGCATATTTCGGAGAAGGAAAATTGTTTCTTGAGTTTCAAGCGAAATAAAAAGTATTAGCAAAACCCTTATAAACATAAAACAAGTGAATTTTTCATATGGACCCTTAGCTCAGTTGGTTAGAGCGCTGCTCTGATAAGGCAGAGGTCCGAAGTTCAACTCTTCGAGGGTCCATTTATAATCCAAACTTAGATATGGTAAATAAAAAGAGTTGGGCTGAGGAGAGAAGTTCAACTCTTCGAGGAAAAAGTTCCCATCTCGCAATGGAAAAAGATAAGATAACAAGATGGAAACTTTTTGGGCCCATATTTTTTAAAAATTGAGCTATACTAAAATTTAAAAACACCCCTAATCTCAAATAAACATGGCAAAAGGATTTTACAGTTATATAAAACAAGCGTGGAAAAAACCTTCTGAAGAGAAGATTGCAGAAACAAGAAAGAAGATGATAGCTTGGAGAGCAGGAGAAAGAGTAGCGAAAATAGAAAAACCTTCCAGACTTGATAGAGCAAGAACATTAGGATATAAAGCAAAAAAAGGATTTGTTATAGCAAGAGTCACAATAGAAAGGGGAGGAAGAGTAAGACCAAGGCCGAGAAAGAAAAGAAGATCAAGCAGACAGCATATTCAACTAACTCTTAAAATGAATTATCAATGGGTTGCAGAGCAAAGAGCTCAGAGAAAATTCAGAAATCTTGAAGTTCTTAATAGTTATCTTCTTGGAAAAGATGGAAGATTTTATTTTTATGAAGTTATAATGGTAGACCCGAATGTTCCTGAAATAAAAAGTGATAAAAATTTGAATTTTTTGTGCAGGGTTCAGAATAGATTCAGAGTTTTCAGAGGATTAACTTCTGCAGCAAAAAAGAGCAGAGGTTTAAGGAATAAGGGACCTGAATTGAAAGTAAGGCCAAGCGTCGGTGCTTGGCATGGCAGAGGAAAGTAAAGTATTGATTTTAGTGCCGTAGTTTTATAATAGTATTAAAAGAAAAAATATCCTCTTTTAAGCCAATTTTTCTAACTATCTTTTCGGCTTTTTCCTTTCCACCCACATAGTCAAAAACCTTTTCCCTGTTTCTTTGAAATTTATATTTTGGTAATTTTTTCATCGCCTTGAATAAAATTTTAATTTCATCTTTTGTCGGTTTCTTAAATCCCTGGGAAATAAATCTTATACAAGCATAAATATCCGTTCCAAAAAACTCTTTTTTTTCTGTGTTTAATCTAATTCGCTTTGCTTTAATATCAGCAATAGAATGGGGTAAGGTTATCAGCTTTTTCATCCAGGTATTACTAAAAATCTCTTTAATATTTATTAAAAAACCGTTAATGGTAAAATTGATCTTCTCTCTTAAAATCTCATTAGGACTTTTTCTTTGATAAAAATATATATCTAATATGACATAATCATGTATATTTTTTGGATTATCTATAATCCCCTTTTTAAGAACTACCTGATTCTTTCTCCTTATTTTGCCATATTTAAATTTTAAATTTTTTAAATTATCCAGAAAAGATTTACGATTACCCATAAAAATCAAATCATAGTCTCTTTGCTTGATCTTCTTCTTAAAAAAATGGAAAAAAACAGAATTTCTTAATGTTCCTCCTATAAGAAAAAGTTGAGACTTTGATGGTACAGATTTTTCAAGTTCTCTAAATATTTTAAACACCTTTGTATTCTGTAAGAAAAGGGGCTTTTGCATAATTATGATAGATAATAATGCGTAATTTAATACTTTCGGTAGGTTTCAAAATGAATCATGAGGACTATATTGTTAAATTGGCATTGTGCAGCGAAGATTAACGCATCTTATGGCCTTTTACTAAGACCCTCTAAAGTTTTATTTAATGAACCATTTGCTTCTCTTAAAGTTTGTTGCATCAAATCAATAACACCTGAATATGTATCATATAAAGGGCAAAACCCTTTAACAGGAGATTCGCTTGGAATTGTATTACAAATTTTTGGAAATTTAAGAGCTAAAAGAGGGCTATGCTTGTAAATCTCCTTGCATTGATATGCTATACATAAATTCCTAAGTTTACAGCCTACTCCCATTTTGCTTTAATGCTAACTTAGTTTATAACTTTTTATATACAGAATAATTAGTTTATAAAAATATAAAAAGCCATCTTGACTTCATATAAAAAAGAAGGCAAATGAAATACTCAAAACTCTGTGAAACATACGAAGAACTTGAGAAAAACCCCTCTCGACTGAAAAAAACAGAGATATTAGCTGAATTTCTTAACAAACTGAAAAAAGAGAAAAACAAAGAAATAATCTATCTTCTTCAAGGAAGAGTATTTCCAGATTATGAGGAAAAAGAACTTGGAATATCAACCCAGATTACTATAAAAGCGCTTTCAAAAGCAGTAGGAATGCCTGAAGAGAACATAGTCAAAAAATGGAAAAAAATAGGGGATTTAGGAAAAGTAGCAGAAGAGATAACAAAATCAAAAAAGCAGTCTACACTTTTCTCGAAAGAACTTTCAATAGATAAAGTTCTTGATAACATAAAAAAACTTCCTGAATTAACAGGAAAGGGAACAGTTGACCGAAAACTCGCTTTAATATCTGAACTCCTTACGAGCGCTTCTCCAATAGAAGCAAAATATATTGCAAGAACAATTTTAAATGATATGAGAATCGGTGTTGGTGAAGGAACATTGAGAGATGCTATAATCAGTTCATGTTTTCCCGATAAGGACAAAAAAGAAGCAAGTGAAAAAATACAATCTGCTTATGACAAGTCTAATGATTTTGCAGAAATTTTTGAAAGAGCAGTCATTGGATATAAAGAATTAGAAAAAATAGAGCTTAATCCCGGAAAACCGTTAAGAGTTATGCTTGCTCTTAAAGCAGAAAATATTGTTGATGGTTTTGAAAGAGCAGGAAAGCCCGCATGTTTTGAATACAAATATGATGGTTTTAGAATGCTTATAACCAAAGATAAGAAAGGAAACATAAAAGTTTTTACAAGAAGACTTGATGAAGTAACAAAACAATTTCCAGAAGTCAAGGAATATGTTCAAAATTTTGTAAACGCAGAGACATTTATTATTGATACAGAAGCAGTTGGCTATAACCCTAAAACTAAAAAATATACTTCTTTTCAGGATATTTCCCAGAGAATAAAGAGAAAATATGATATAGAACAGACACAGAAAGAACTTCCGATAGAGATTAACGCTTTTGATATACTCTATTATAATGGAAAATCTCTTATTGATGAGCCATTTTCAAAAAGAACAGAGATATTAAGAAAAATAGTAAAAAATGAAAAATGGAAATTCAAAACTTCTGAGCAATTAATAACATCTGATGAAAAACAAGCAGAGAAGTTTTATGAAAAATCTTTGAAAGAAGGGGAAGAAGGTGTCATGATTAAAAATTTGTCTTCTCCTTATAAGCCTGGAGCAAGAGTAGGATATATGCTAAAATTAAAACCTGCTTCAAATGAATTTGATTTGGTTATTACTGGAGCAGAATATGGGACTGGAAAAAGGGGGGGTTGGATGTCAAGTTTTGATATTTCCTGCAGAGATGAAGAAACAGGCAAGTTTTTAGAAATAGGAAAAGTTGGCACGGGGATAAAAGAAAAAACAAAAGAAGAATCAGGAAATGAGGATGGGGTTTCTTTTGAAGAGCTTACAAATTTGTTAAAGCCATTTATTTTTAGTGAAGATGGGAAGACTGTCAAGGTTAAGCCGAAAATTGTTATAACCGTGGTTTATCAGGAGATTCAACAATCCCCAAGTTATTCTTCTGGTTTTGCCTTGAGATTTCCAAGACTTACTGCTCTTCGTCTTGATAGAAAGACTAGCGATATTGCGACATTAGAAGAAGTAAAAGAAACGCATAAGCAAGCGTTTCTTAGAAGGCAGTTTTAAAACTCTCTGATTTTTATCCTCGATAACAACCGGAAGCTTTATAAAGCCAAATCCTTTAAAAGCCATATCACTCCAAACATGGCAAAGGACAATTCTCTCAAAATTCAAAATATTGTTGCAACAGCATCTCTTGGAAAAGATATTCCTCTTACAAAGCTTGCTAAAACACTTCCCAATACAGAATACAACCCCGAACAATTTCCAGGGCTTGTTCTTAGAGTGAAAAAACCAAAATCTGCTGTTCTCGTGTTTTCTTCAGGAAATCTTGTATGTACTGGAACAAAATCAACTGCGCAGGTAAGAGAGGTAATAAGAGAAGTCATAAAACAGCTAAGGAAAATTAGTGTTAGAATAACAACTGTCCCAAAAATAACTGTCCAGAATATTGTTGCTTCAGGAAGCATAAACATGAACCTTAATTTAAACTACTTGGCTCTTGAATTGGAGAATACTGAATATGAACCAGAACAATTTCCCGGACTTGTATACAAATTAGTAGAGCCAACAGCAACATTTTTGCTTTTTTCAAACGGCAAGTTGGTTTGTACGGGAACAAAAAATAGAGACCAACTGGAAGATTCTATGAGACAATTGAATATTAAGACGCGAGAGATTGCCAGAAAATTGAAGGCAGACAAATAATTAGTTTGGATATCCTTTTTCTATAATATACTTTCTATTACAGAAACCTTTAAAATCAAAAAAACCCTTTCTCTAAACATAAACAAAGCATATAGTTTGTTTTGGGGTTTTTAGGATACAGAAAACGACGGCAATTTAAATCGTTTTCCGTACAAAAAAGACTTCTATATACTACTAAAATGGAACAGAAAAAAGGTGCAGAAGAGCTTATTGCAGAATCAAAACTATTCTTTGAAACATACAAGAAAGAAATAGGAAGAAGTATAAGAGAAAACAAAAAAGTTATTTTTGTTGATTTTGAGGATATATCTGAATTTTCCCCTGAACTTGCAGAAGAGCTTCTCGCATCGCCACAGGAAATTTTGGGCTTTTTTGAGACAGCTCTTGACGAGATGGGTATTATTAAAAAAGCAAGAGTAAGACTTTTGAATCTTCCAGAAAGCCAGAAAGTAAAGATAGGTCATCTAAGAGCTGTACATCTGAACAAATTTCTAAGTGTTGAGGGTATAGTAAGAAAAGCTTCTGATGTAAGGCCACAAGTAACAATTGCAAAGTTTGAATGTCCTTCATGTGGCACAGTTATATCTGTAATGCAGGTTGAAAAAAAGTTCAGAGAGCCAACAAGATGTTCATGCGGACGAAGAGGACAATTTAAACTTTTAAGCAAAGAAATGGTTGATGCACAGCACCTTGTTCTTGAAGACTCTCCAGAATCATTGACTGGTGGAGAACAACCAAGAAGAATTAATGTTTTTATTCAAGAAGATTTAGTTGAGCCAAGAATGGAAGAAAGAACAACTCCAGGAAGCAGAGTAAGAGTTATAGGCATACTTCAGGAAGTTCCAGAACCGCTTCCGTCTGGTTCAATTTCCACAAGATTTGATTTAGCGATACATGCTAATAATCTTATTCCATTAGAAGAAACATTTGAAGATTTAGACATTTCAGAAGAAGATGAAAGGCAGATTAATGAACTTGCTGAAGATCCTAAAGTTTTTGATAAATTATCTGCGAGTATTGCTTCAAGTATTTGGGGTTATGATGAAGTAAAAAAAGCGCTTGTTCTTCAGATGTTTAGCGGTGTAAGAAAAATAGGAAAAGATGGAAGTGTAAAAAGAGGGGATATACATATATTTCTAATAGGAGACCCGGGAGTTGCAAAATCTATCACTTTAAAATTTATTTCTGAAATGGCTCCAAAAGGAAGATATATTGTCGGAAAAGCTGCATCTGGTGCAGGTATAACTGCAACAGTTGTCCGTGATGAATTCTTAAGGGGCTGGGCTCTTGAAGCAGGTGCGATGGTCCTTGCTAATAAGGGAATTGTTTGTATTGATGAGATAGAAAAGATGGATGAGAATGACAGAAGCGCGATGCACGAAGCATTAGAGCAGCAAACAGTGACTATATCCAAAGCTAATGTGCAGGCAACACTTCAGGCACAAACATCTGTTCTTGCTGCAGGAAATCCTAAACTTGGAAGATTTGACCCTTTCCAGCCAATAGCTCAGCAAATAAGCCTGCCACCAGCATTGATTAACAGGTTTGATGTTATTTTTGTTTTGAGAGATCTTCCAGATAAATTTAAGGACGAGTCTATTGCAACACATGTTTTGAGCCAGTATCAAACAGGCAACATGAATATTGCTATTCCAAGAGAACTATTTAGAAAATATGTGGCTTATGCAAAACAAAAAATAAAGCCAGTACTGACTGATGAAGCAGTTAAAGAAATAAAGGATTTTTATGTTAAGATGAGGAATTCACAGGGATTTTCTGATACACTGATGCCGCCTGTTCCTATTTCTGCAAGACAGTTAGAAGCACTTGTCAGGTTATCAGAAGCGCATGCAAAAATGAGATTATCAAAAAAAGTTACAAAAGACGATGCTAAGATAGCTATAGAAATAATAAAATATTACATGATGCAGGTAGGTTTTGATCAGGAGACAAAAACTTTTGATATTGACAGGATTGCAACGGGAATTTCAACAAGTCAGAGAAGTAAGGTTATTCTTTTAAGAGAAACTATTTCGAGATTGGAAGAAAGATTGGGAAAATATATTCCTATTGAAGAGCTTGAGAAAGAGCTTATGGGAAAGCTTACGAAGGACGAGATTGATGATTCTATTCAAAAGTTGATATCTTCTGGCGATGTTTTTACGCCGAGAAAAGGGTTCGTGCAGAGAATTTAGGATTTTTATTTTTTAGTGAGTGAATGTGTGCGAGTGTTGGGATAAATTTATAAATAAGATTAAATATAAATTCTTGGGGTGCATAGGCACTCGGACCGAATTCTGAGAAAATTGATATGGAAAAAACAAAATCAACTGTAATAGCATCAATAATAACGGCAGGATTATTAGCAGGAGTAGCAATTTTATATTCTTGTACTGGAGGAAATCCAAGTTGCAAAAATGTTAAAGAGAAATATTCACTTCCTCCAGAAATTAATGTAGTTGAAACAGATTTGTCATGTTCTGAAAGAAAAAGTTTGATTACGCTTACCAATGAGGTAGGTCAAATGAGTAATCAAACAAAATTAGAAAAAATAATAAAAACAAAAGATATTCCTTTTGATAAGCATTTTTATATAAAAACCGATAGATACACCTTGACGAAAAATCAAGATTGGTTGCCTTCAAGAATAATTGGTCATATTGGCTCTCTCCCAAGTAAATTGTTATTTTGGGATTGGGATATGGGTTTGGGACCCGATGGAGACAGAGCAAGAGCGGCATTATCCATGTTTGAAAACAAAAATAATCTAAAAAATATCACTATCAGATTAAATTACAATGAACCATTATATGATGCTTATAGATTATTTACAGAACCCGCCCTAACAAAAAGAAACCCGTTTTTAGCAAGAGCTACATTAGGATTACTTTCGACGTTGGGAGGAGAATTATTTGCAGAATTAAGCAGAGGAGATTATTATAATCCTTATACACATACGGCGGTTAATTATAGTAATGTGGAAGCTATATTTGCTCATGAAGTAGGTCATGCAAAGGATTTTAAAAGATTTAATAAAGACTGGATTTATTCTCTTTGCAGGGCAATTCCCCCTGTAATGTTATATCAAGAAGCTAAAGCAAGTTTAAACGTAAAAGAATTACTTAGTCCAGATGATTCAAATCAATTTTATAGATATTTAGTTCCTGCTTTTATGACATATGTATTAGGTATGGCTTCTAAAATGATTAGAAGAAGGATTATGAAAAAACAAAGTGAGGATCAATTATGATTTTAGCGAAAAAAATATACTTTTTTATCTGCTTTTCTTAACGCCGACTCTTCTGCAGTATTTTCTTATCGGGCATTTACTGCAAAAAGGAGAAACAGGCAAGCAAATCGTTTTACCGAATAATATAAAGATGCCGTTTATTTCTGTCCAGTATTTTTTTGGAAGAATCTTCATAAGCTCGATTTCTGTTTGTTCTGGATTTTTTGTTTTTACCCAGCCAAGTCTGTTGGGGATTCGGTTTACATGCACGTCGACAGGAATAACTTTTTTATTGAAAGCAAAACATAGAACAATATTTGCTGTTTTTGGTCCAACACCATAAAGTTTCATTAATTCTTCTTTGGTCTTTGGAACATTGCCTTTATGATTTTCTAAAATTTGCTGAGATGCTTTTTTTATTGCTTTTGCTTTATTCTTGTAATAACCAGAACTATAGATTATTTTCTCAAGCTTTTTTTGTGGAAGTTTTAATATTTTTTCTGGCGTATCTGCTATTTTGAAAAGCTCTGCAGATATTTTTTCGGTTGTTTCGTCTTTTGTACGAAGAGAAAGAAGGCAGGATATTAGTGTTTGAAAAGGGGTGAAATTTTTGGTTTCTTTTGCTTCCCGGTTTAGTGTCGTTTTTCTTATGCCTTGTTGGGTTTTCTTAAGGGTTTCTATTGTTTTGGATATTTGTTGTGTGGTGGGCATGAGTATTGGTCTCCAAGGGCTCAGAAAATCAGAGATTTTCTGATTCGTTCAATTTGCATAACAAATTGAAGAGATATGAACCCCAAATAGCGTTCAAATCCTTAGACATTTAATTGCCATTTTCAATGGTATTATGGTCCCAAGGGGATTTGAACCCCTGACAACTGCATTAAGAGTGCAGTGCTCTAACCGGGCTGAGCTATGGAACCTTAATAAAAATTTGGAGAAATAGTTTAATAAACTTATTGCTTGCAGTATTTTTTTAAAATGCTTATATCCGGATTATCCCAATAATCTTTTTTGAATTTCATCATCTCTTTCCATTGATTTGAGAAATAACCGCCCATATCTGAAAATTTATCTCGTGCACATCTTAAACCGTAGAGAGCTAGACGAAAACATTCTCTTGCTCCGACAATTCCTTTACTTATATCATCAGCACAAGGTGTTATCATGCTGTCTATTGCTTTGTTTGGCCCTTCTGTCATCTTTTCTATTAGTGTGCTTTCTTGACGCGTTTGTGTACTATCCATATAAAGATATAATAAAAGTGCTTTTTAATTATTTATATATAAAAATATATGCTTCTAAAAATTATCTGTATTCTCTTCTCGAATATTAATGATTTATACTATTGGAGATTTAGTATTATCTGTACTAGAGTATGCTTAGAAAATAGAATAGATAGTCATCAGCTATTTAGTTTATTATATCCTTCCTTGTTCCAAAGCTTCAGATCTTTCAGAGGAGTCTTTCTTATTTGCCTCGGTTGATTCAAACTGCCAATAGCCAGCCTTTAAATCATATAACTTTTTGGTAATTTCAATAACTCTTTCATTATTTAATGGAGGATTAAAGTTATAACAGAAAGTAGGAGTTATGCCCCAACCCGTGCTTGACCCACTTAATTTTCCAAATTCCGGAAATAACTTTTCAAGTTGCGATCTTCCTTCTCTAGAAATTTGAACATTTATTCCAGTAATTCTATACTCTTCTGTCATATGAATTTTTCTATGAGATATACTTTATAAAGAATTAGTTAATAGAAGCTATATTTTAAGATGGGATAAGCATACTCTACCTATACTCTCTGCTCGAATACCACCAAGTAATATTAACTTTAAGTTAGTCTTAGCGATATTCTCGCTAGATGTTGGCGAAGTATCTATGCGCTTTTCCTGTTTTTCTCAGCTTCTAATTTTGTCCTATGTTCTGCATCTAATTTTTCTGCTAACTGAACTGCTTCTTCTAAAACCGATAGAGCTTTTTGTCCTCTTTCAGGCATAATCTCTTTTGGGATTTTTTTTGCATTATCTAATGTACTCTTTAACGTAGCAGTTTCATGTTTTCCATGCGCTATTAGCAATGGTAGATAAGTATCAAAAAAACCATTTATCATACTTCCTGAAGAAGAAGTCATTAACAAAAGATGGGCATAATTGCACATATATCCTTTAACCTCTTCGGGATTATATTCTACCATTTTCAATTTGAGATTTAACAGTTTAAAAGAATTGTGGTATTAAATTATAGATACTTCATTTGCATTCTCTTCTCGAATATCGCTGCTTAATTATAATTTTTAATTACTTTCAGCGATATTCTCGCCACGTATGATTGCACTTCGTGCACTTAAAGAATTTTGTTTCTGCTTCATCTGCTGAACGAGTTTGAGAAGTCCAGAAATAAGCTTCTTTATGCCCGCATTTAGGGCAGACAGCAAAAACAACAGGCATAACACTTATTTCTTTTCCTTTGATTACAGTTATCTCCTTTTTTTCTTTCATGTTCTCGGAGCTTTCTATTTTTACTTTGCCTTTTGCCATATATCCACATCTGGCACAGCCAAAATTTTTTCTCTTTTCAATGAGAACACAACCACATTTAGGGCAAAATTCCATTTAGTCTGTTATTATTCAGGGTTTTTAAAACTTACCTAAGAATTTTATTTAATGTTTCAACGACGAATAACTTGGCCCATCCCAAGTAAGGAATTCGGCCCCAAGCAACACCCACTATCTGATTGTTGTTTATACTTTTTTCTTCTGTTAACTGATCGCCATTATGGTCACCTTTTGTTTGTAAGGGCGATTGTGAGATAACTCTATGAATAATCGGATTATTTCTTCCAGCATCAAAGATAATTACATCACCAATTTGAAAGTCTTTCTTGCCAAAGATTATTATAATATCTCCTTTTCTAAATCCATTTTTAAATTTGAATTTTTCAAACTGCTCTTTTGTTATATTCCTGTCTTCATACCATTTTCCACAGGTCTGCCAATAATTATCAATATCAAAAAATTTCTCTTCCAGAAATTTTTTCCCACATATGTCATAATCATTATTGCTCCATTCGGTGCATTGAGTGTAAGTTTTTCCATTTTGCACATAATATTCTGCCTTAAGGCAATATTCAAGCGAATTGTGGTCCATACTTGAAGATTCTACTATTGCAAGAGGAAGAGATGTTCCAAAAATCAAACCTAACCCTGGCAGAAAAATAAGTTTGATTATTATAAATACTAATATAAGAAAAACAAGATAGCTCCACCAGGAGTCTGATTCCCAAAGCCATTTCCAGATTTTCTTTAATGAGTTTTCTTTTTTTTCTAGCCTTGCCTCTTTTTGTCCCATATATAATAAAGAAAGCAAGTGTTTTTAAATACTATTTCTTTTTAATTTTTGTAAAATGGATGAATTTGCAGAAAGGGAGTTAATTGATGTTTTGAAAAATATTAATCTTAATTTGAGAGATGTTAAGAACGAGCTTTGCGAGATAAAGCTGGCGATAAGGGAGATGGGAGAAGTTGTTGATGAAGAAGAGGAAGATGAGAAGGGGAATTTTAAGGGAGAGGACGTTGGCGAGGAAGAGGAAGTAGAGATTTAATTATTGCAAGATTAAAAAAATAAATAAATTTATAAAAGGTCGTTTTCCTATCAACCCTATGGAATCAAAAATTTTAGATAATAATTTTGGCGGAGAAATATCGGAAATTATAAAGAAATTTGTAGGAAAGAAAGCTTTTTGTATAAAAGATAAAAAGGAATTTATTATCTATAAGTTACATGGTTATAAAACAGATAGCGGCGGTCTAAAAGATAAAAAAGGGAATGAATGGTGGGTTTATTGGATTTGTCCCGAATGTCAACATGAATATAGTGCGAATAAGATTATATTAGTATAATCCTTCTTCCTTCTTGTGCAACCCTCCTAATTCTTGTGCAGAAAGGGCTTTATTGTGCAAGGCTAAACCCACCAGCCTTGCATAAAATAGAGCCCCATTAATGTGCAATCATCGTACTTGCACAAGAACGAAAATTAATTTCTATGCTTGAAAGATATAACTCCTGTGCCAAGACACAAAGGTTATGGCATAATATTTTGCATAAAATCTCATTGGTTTGTGAGGTAGACTCTTTAAGAAATAGAAAATCTCCGAAGCGTTGCTTTAACATAAAGAAACCTGATTCTGCATTTGAACGGAGATGGTAATGAGACATGAATTCTGCTCTATTGTCTTTGAAATATTTGTACATCTTATTCCAGGCAGGAGCTCCTCTTGCTTTTTCTACTGCATTTTTCTTAAATGGAATGTAGGGGGTTGCTCCAAGTTCTTCTGCGAATTGTGCATTTTCTCGAGAATTATAGGCCATATCTGCCATGATCTCTTTTACATTAAAATTGTCGGCTGTATTCTGTAATAATTCTATGAATCTGGGAGAATCGGCTTCTTTTCCATCGGTAATTATGGTTTGAGAGATTATATTGCTATAAACTCCGTAGATACAATGTGCTTTCTTGTATTGTTGGTGCATTGAATATTTTTGTCTAGCAAAACTCCAGCGTTCCATGTATCTTCTTTCAGAGAAACCCGTAGAATCTATGGCAAATTTATCTTCAATCTGGGCAAGAGGGAGTGCAGAGAGTTCTATGAGATATTTTAAGTGTTTGGTTATAGTTCTGCTGTCAAAGTAATTAAGGACTGAATTAAAATGAGGAACTTTATCAATAAAGTTTTTACTTCTGCATAACTCTAAATCAGATATGATTCTTCTGCTTGAAGTTCCTGAATAAACTTTGAGACACATACAAAATATCATATGGGCGACTGGTTGAGAGTATCTGCCCTTACCCAGATAAGCATTTCCTTCTAGGATGTTGCATAATTCTTTTAGGAGATTAAGAACAATAATTTTCTCTCGAGTTTGGCTGTTGTTATATGCTCTCCAGTTGAATGGTTCGTCTGCTTCAAAGTAGGCAAACTCGTCAAGTCGTTTCTGTGGTTCTGGTTCTTTTTCGTATATTTTCATTTTAAAAGAAGAAGCCCTCACCCCGCTGGTCGGCTGGTTAATTGGAGGGCTTCTTTTGTTCTATGACTTTTAGTCTAATTATCATAGATTATTGGGTATTTAAATATTATGCTTTTTAGACTAAACTTATATAGACTATAAAAAGGTTTAAATACTAATAATTAGTCTAATATCTATGGTGAAAAAAGAGGTAGGAATACCCCCCGAGGTATTAGAAGAATTAGATATCCGAAAGATTGAGAAGCCTAAAGAGGACTTTGAAGTTACCCCTATTGTTGAAAGTCATCAGATTAAACTTCCCGTTCCTTCTTTTTTGAGGAGGGATTTGAAAATTGAAAAAGGAAAAAAAGTTAAGGTTAGATATGACACTCAAAAAAATGAACTAATATATCAGCTTTAAAATGATCTTAAATCCTCGTCAGAAAGTTATTTTAGCAATTTTAATAAAAGGAAATCGTTGGATGAATACTGCCGAGATTAGCAGATTAGGTAGAATGTCTTGGAATACTGCTTATTATTATCTTTCTGATTTTTATGAAAGAAGGTGGGTATATAGAAATGGAAATTATTGGAAGGCAAATATAAAAAGAAGATATTAGCTATTTTTTGTTTTCGGGAAACAATCTTCTTAATGCTTCACTTACAACTTCTGCTCTTGAGCGAAAGCCTAATTTGGCATTTTTAATATACTCGTCTATCTTTTTAGCTAAATCTTCATGAATAGAAACATTGACGTATCGTGCTCTCATTTTTTCACCCTTACACTATGGGTGAGCGACAGCTTTATTAATGACTTTTCACTCACAGGTGAATGATAGGTAAAAGTAAATGGTGGTGGGTGGCAATTATTTTAATCATGTTTTTAGTAGGTTTATATTCGGGAAATTGGAGTGGAAGATTGGCAGAGAAAAAGGAATGTGCATATAATATTGGGGCTTATGTTATGGATAATTGCTTGAATTATTTCTGTGGCGTTAACGATATAAATTGTACTCTTGATGAACTACATGAAAGAGGTTTAATGTGTAAAGCGATTATGTACGGAGAAGAGTATAATCGCTCTGGGTAGACAGAATGAGATGGAAATTTATTCTTATTATTGTGGCATTTGTTCTACCATTAATAATACTAAATCATATTCCTTATACTTATAGAGAATCAAGTAGTAGAGATTTAGATTGTCGTTATGAATGTTGGCCAGATGATTTTTCCTCTTCTCAAGAGAATCAAACATATACTCATACAGAAGAGATTTATGCATTGGAAAATAATGCACTTATAAAAAAGAACCAAACATTCAGTGAAAACTTTACATCCGTTAATTGTAAGTGTCAAACTTCTTTGTTAAAGAAATCGTTTTCGTGGATATTGAACAATAGAAGGTATGAATGAGTTTAATTATTGTGCAGAATCATCTATTCTTGTGCAAAAAAGGATATTTTGTGCAAGGCTAAACCCACCAAAACATTTATAAAGTATACATTGTGTTGTATACACAACTAAGTGTATACAAAAATCTTCAGAAGACATCTGATTTTTATTACACCTACTTTCAATTCAGGGGCTACCAGAATTGCCCCTGATTAAACTCGCAAATAAAAAATAAGGAGAACAAAATAAATGACTGACATATTCGACAACGAAATATTATGCAAGAATTGCCACAAGACTATGAAACCCTTGCTTGTGACAAAGAATGGATTTAATCTTAGAGTTTTAAAATGTCAAAAATGCGGAGCCCTTATTGTTCATCCTGCTGATAAAGCAGAATATGAAAACTTTATGAAACTGAAAAATAAGGAATTTGAAGTTAAGATGAGAATGGTGGGAAACAGCTATTCTGTTTCTATCCCCCGAGAGATTGTTGATTTTATGCATGACCAGGAAAATATGATGGATAATATGGTAAAGATGTGCTTTCATGATGCCAATAAACTAAGTTTAATGTTTAATACTCCTAACCAAAATATAGAAGAAGATTCTGAAGATAGTAGGATAAACTCGCGGGTTGTTAAGGCAAGAGAGATTAGAGTAGTAAGAAACAATAAGCCTGTTCTTCATGTAAGACAAGTTTCTGATTCAAAACATCCTGAAAGAAATCAAACTAAGATTTTTAAAGCTCATAATAAATTAAATGAGACTGAAGAAGAGGAAGAATTATAACATGGCAGAAAAAGAAACACCTAAAATTGTAAAGTTGCGAGTTGTTGAAGCACTTCAAGATGATGCTTACAAAGGAATAGCTAGAGTAGACATGGAAACAATGAAAGAGATGGGTGTAAAAAGGGGAGAAATTATTTCTATAAAAGGTCAGAAAGAAACAGTTGCAATGGTTGATAGGGCATATCCTGCAGATGTTGGAGAAGGAATAATTAGAATTGATGGAATTTTAAGAAGAAATGCGAAGACAGGAGTAGGAGAGAGCGTTATTATAAAGAAAGCAGAGATTAAAGAAGCAAAAAAAGTTTTGATTGCACCTGCTCAAAAAGGAATAATGGTGCAAGCAGATCCTGAGACATTAAAATCAGGTTTGCTTGGAAGAGCAGTTGTTAAAGGAGACATTTTAGTTCTTGGTGGTGTCCAAAGAAGAAAAGATATTATGTCTGATGGTTTTGATATGGATGAAATTTTTGGAGATTTAGATAAAATGTTTGGTGGTGCTTTGGGGGGAATGAATGGCATGAATTTTGGCGGGATACAACAGATAAAATTTATTGTTGCAAATACCAACCCCAATCAGCCAGTAATAATAACCGAAAATACAGAATTACAGCTTTCAAACAAGGCAGTTGAAGTCTCAGAAGATTCGAAGGTTCTTGAGGTTACTTATGAAGATGTAGGAGGATTAACAGAAGAAGTTAAAAAAATCAGGGAAATGGTCGAACTTCCATTAAAACATCCTGAAATTTTTGACAGGTTAGGAATAGAACCTCCAAAAGGAGTTCTTCTTCATGGTCCGCCAGGAACAGGAAAGACTCTGCTTGCGAAGGCTGTTGCTAATGAAACAGAATCTAATTTTATCCTGCTTAATGGACCTGAAATCATGAGCAAGTTTTATGGAGAAAGTGAAAAAAGAGTAAGAGAAATTTTTGATGAAGCAGAAAAAAATGCTCCGAGCATTATTTTTATAGATGAGATTGATGCTATTGCTCCTAAGAGAGAAGATGTTCAGGGAGAAGTTGAAAGAAGAGTTGTTTCACAGTTGCTTACGATGATGGATGGATTAAAGTCAAGAGGAAAAGTCGTAGTTATTGGAGCTACAAACAGGCCGAATTCACTTGACCCCGCATTAAGAAGACCCGGAAGATTTGACAGGGAAGTTGAGATAAGTGTTCCTGATAAGGCAGGAAGGCTTTCTGTGCTGAAGATACATACTAGAAATATGCCTTTGACAAAGGAAGTTGATTTAGACAAGCTCGCTTCTGTAACACATGGTTTTGTTGGAGCAGATTTGTCTTCACTTGCGAAGGAAGCTGCAATGAATGTTCTTAGAAAAGTTTTGCTTAAAGTTGACCTTAAAGAAGATAAGGAAATTCCTGAAGAGATTTTGAAAAATCTCAAGATAGGTGCAGAAGATTTTGATGAAGCCTTGAAAGTTGTAAGACCGAGCGCTATGCGTGAGGTATTGGTTGAAACTCCTAATGTAAAATGGGAGGATGTTGGAGGATTGGAGAAAGTTAAACAAGAACTTAAGGAAGCTGTTGAATGGCCTCTTAAATTTCCTGATTCATTTAAGAAAATGGGAATAAGGCCACCAAGAGGATTATTGCTTTATGGGCCTCCTGGAACAGGAAAGACTCTGCTTGCGAAGGCTGTTGCTAAAGAGAGCGAAGCAAATTTTATCCAAGTTAAGGGACCAAGCTTATTGAGTATGTGGGTTGGCGAATCTGAAAAAGGAGTAAGAAAAATATTTGAGAGAGCAAGGCAAGTAGCACCATGTATAATTTTCTTTGATGAGATTGATTCACTTGCAGGCAAAAGGGGAATGGAAACAGGAAGCAAGGTTACAGAACATGTGCTTAATCAAATCCTTTCTGAAATGGACGGAATAGAAGATAATAATGACCTTGTTGTTATAGGCGCAACAAACAGGCCAGATATGCTTGATGCTGCTATTTTAAGACCTGGAAGATTTGATAGGATATTGTTAGTTGGACCAACTGACAAAAAAGGAAGACTGGAGATTTTTAAAATACATACTAAAAATATGCCTCTTGCAAAAGATGTTGACATAAGTGAACTTGCAGAAAAGACAGAGGGCTATGTTGGAAGCGATATTGAGGGATTATGCAGAGAAGCTGCAATGCTTGCTTTGAGAAAAGATATCAAAGCAGACAAGGTTAAAGCAGAACATTTTGAAGATGCGATGGCAAAGGTAAAACCAAGCGTTACGAAATCTGATATTGAAAGATATAAGAAAGTTGAAGAGAATTATTTAAAGAGTGCGAAGGCGGCATTGGAGAACAATGCGGCGTATTTGGGGTAAGAAGATATTTTTTAATTATTACTCTCCTCTAACCTCACTTATTTTATTTGTGCACGATGTTCGTGAAGTTACTCTTCTCGTAAGCCGACTTTATTATTAGAAAAATATTATTTTCAAAGTCGTCTTATTCGCCTAATACTTCAACCTTGCCATCAAAAATTATTAAACTAATTTCTGCCTGGCTTATGGGCATGTGACTTTCTTCAACTAATTGGCTGAATTCATTAATTATCCCGGCTTGCTCCAAATTTCTGAGGGCAAGCAAACCTCTTGTGCCGAACTTTTTTTGTATTTCTCTTTTTGAGAATGGAAGCGTCTTTTTTTCATTAAGAATAAACTCCAAAACCTGCCTTGCAAAATTATCTCTGACTTGTCCGCTTCTTGTAATATGAAAAATATTGCCTCCTGCACCATCATAAACTATGCCATTCCCCGCTGTTGCAAATGGCTCTATCGCAAAAGCCCCTTCTCCTAATTCTTTTTCACTTTTGCTTTCATAATTAGGTATTGTCAAGCCAGAATGAACTTCATATCTTTCTAATCCATGGCCGGAAAGATTTCTAACAGGAGAAAATCCATAACTTTCTGTTGCTTTTTGTATTGCTTTTCCTATTTCGCTTAATGTAGACTTTTCTTTTTTCTTTTTTATCTCTTCTACTGCTTTTTTTAGTGCTAATTCTGATGCTTCAATAAGTTTTGTATGCTTTTTTTCAGGAGTTAGATCTATGGAGAATGCAAAATCAGAAATATAACCCTCTACACTAATGCCTACGTCTACTTTTAACAAACCTTCTGCTTTTCTGTCATCGTTTAATACGGGAGTATAATGGGCAGCAACATCATTTATTCCGAGATTTATTGGAAATGCTACTTCTGCCCCTAATTCGATAATTTTTGCTTCAATCTTTTCTGCTATGTCAAAAAGAAGCATATCTTTTTTTATAATATTTTTTGCATATTCTTTGATCTGTTTGGATATTTGTCCTGCTTTTCTGTAATTTTCTAGCATGCTCTCTTTTTCATTTTCATTATTTGGACTTTCTTCTATTTGCCTTTTTTCCTTATTCTCTTTTTTTACTGGACTTGTTGCTAGTTTTGCGGGATTTGCATTTGTCTTAGCATTCTTTCCGATCTTGGATGTTGTTGCTCCACTGTAATCTTTTTCTGTCATTTGAAGTTATACATCTTGTAACGAAGATGTTAATAATTTTAAGAATAAGGGGTTTTTAAACCAATTTATCCAATCTTATTGATTGGCTACTTCTTTCTGTTCCAACTCTTCTTTTTCTTGCTTTCTCTATAAATAGTCTTGGTCTTATTCCATCTTCAAAGACATTTAAGAATCCAGGAGCTGGAGCATATTCAAGTATCCTTATTGGCGCAGATATTATATACCCTATCCAATTAGTCATTCCTATAAGTTTGTCACTTTTTGTATACTGGCTTGGCATAAAACTTTACCCAAGAATCTGTTTTTAAGCTTTATTGCAGATGAGAATATAATATTTTTTAATCAGCATAACTCAGCCATGATTCATAATTCTTATTTTTTCCGCTAACAATATCCATAAAAACCTGCCTTAATCTTTTTGTTATTTCTCCAGGAGATTCTTTTCCTATTTTTCTTTCATCGAGAGATTCTATTGGGGTTATTTCTGCTGCTGTTCCTGTGAAGAATGCTTCATCTGCTTCATAGATATCTTCTGGCTTCAGTTTTGTTTCTTTTACTTTTATTTTCAAGCCTTTTGCTATTTCAATTATTGATTTTCTTGTTATGCCATGAAGAATATTTCCCAGTTTAGGAGTTAATAAAACCCCGTTTTTGACAATAAAAATATTTTCACCAGGTCCCTCTGCAACATTTCTCTTATAATCCAACAATAATGCTTCCTGATATCCTTTTTCTTTTGCTTCAAGAGACGCAAAAATTGAGTTTACATAATGTCCGCATATTTTGCAATCAGATTTTGTTGATTCTGGATGCAATCGAATATAATCAGAAGTTTTTACTTTTACTGCTCCTTCTCCTAAATATTTTCCCCAAGGCCAGACAGCAATAGCGATGTTTATATCTGCTCCATGAGGATCAAGCCCCATTTTTCCATAACCATAAAAAATTATTGGCCTTATATAGCCCGATTTTATTTCATTTTTCTTTATTGTTTCAAGAACTGCTTTCTCAATTTGTTCTTCTGTAAATGGGATATTCATGAAAGCATTTTTTGCCCCATAGTAAAGCCGTTCTATGTGCTCTTTTAATCTAAAGACAGCAGGACCTTTTTCCGTTTCATAAAAGCGTATTCCTTCAAAAACACCAAGCCCATAATGAAGAGTATGTGAAAGAACATGGATCTTTGCATCTTTCCATTCTACAAATTTTCCATCCATCCAGATATATTTTGTTTCATCCATGTTTTTTTAGAAATTGATTTATCTTATTTTTGTTTTTTCTTGACTTTATTGTGTAGATTAAGCCAATAAGACCCATAAGAAGAGCAAAGCTGTTGAGAAAAGTAAAAATATTATCTTTAATCTGCAGAGAGTATATTGTTAGAGCGAGAGAACCCGCAACATACAAAGAAGCAAAACCTAGATTAAGATGGCTATGTTTTGTTTTTATTATCTCTATTATCTGTGGAATCCAGGCAATTGCGATGCATATTGAACCAAGAATGCCTGCTAGGTTTTCCATTATGAGATTATTGAAGTGATGTTTATAAATTTATTTGGATTTTTGTTTATTTACTTGAATATCAAAATTAATATAAACCCCAGGTTCATTCTTTTGTTTATGAAAAAGAGATTAGTAACTGCTGTTTTATGCCTGGGGTTGAGTCTTATTAATCCTACTACTGCTAACGGTGGCTTGGAATCATTGACTAATGATACACATGCAATAAAGTCACATACTCATGGAACAGTAGATGTACCCTATAATATGGGAAAAGATTATATTACAACCACAAATATCCCCCTTGTAGCAAATCTTGCTATACCCCTTGCTGGTTCAAAATATTCTGTTAAAGTGGAGGGAACAAATAAATTTTTTTTCTATAATGAGGCAGGCAATTCGCTATTTGAAATTATTGAAGATACAAGCACCTCAAACACCTTTAGAAAAGGAGTAGGAATTACGGGAAGAAGAGAATCGCTTGGTAGTAGTTTTAAAGCATATATGGTTGTGAATTTTAAATCAAATTCTGTTGGAACAATTGACTATAATTCCCGCATGTATACTATTTTAGATAGTGGAGTTAAAACTGCTCTAGCGCGCAATCTTGTATGTATACCTCTTGTTGGTTATTTTATTAGACGTTCTTTTGAGGATGAGCAAGATACTGTCCAGAGAATGTTTAATAAAGTTGCAAAAGAAGTTTTTAATAACCCCGTAGAATCACTAGACACTTTAAAAAATTGCACAAATGTATCTTTTAGTGAAGAAGAGATTGGTTATGTGAGAAAAAGTCTTGTAGAAAATGGATTTTTGAAAGAGAAATAAACTATTTTCCCCTTCGTCTTCGTTCTTTGGGCAGATAATTTGTTATTCTGTCTTCAGTTAGTTTTCCCATGCCGATTAAGTCTTCTTTGTATTTTATTACCTTGAATCCTTTATTTTCCCCCTTGAATTTTTCTTGCTCCTCTTTTATTAGTAAAATATCTTCTCCTCTGAACCATTTATCTTTTTGCTCCTTGTTTATTTCTATCATGTTTTTTGTTATCTGGTCCTTGAGAAGATGGAGGGCATCTAAAGAAAGTCTTATTTCTTCAGGATATTCATGAAAAAGATAAATGCCGATAATTTCAACTCTTGAATTTCTTTGTAGTTTTCTTATTTCTTCAAGAGATAAAGAGCCAGAATAGCCTCGAACTTTGTCTTTGCCGGATTTTATCAGCAAGAATGGCAGTTCATTTATTCCATAATAGGCAAGCTTTTTCATTATTTCCCGTTTTTCTGTGTTGAATATTATTTCCATGCTATTTTTTTAAATTATCTACAAATTTATATAATAAATAGGGAATTATTGCCATAAGCCAGTATCCTATTGTGTGCCATACTAAAAATAAATTTCCTATTTTGTAATTAGTCAAGGGCATACTAAGAACTTGCCAAGAATAAGCCTGCATATTAACTAATTCTGTTAATAACCCTGTTAATGTTACAAATATTAAGAGTGAAAGAACGAATGAAAGAATATTGTTGAGTTTTAGTTTATTGAATAATTTTATTCCAATCATTAAACTAACCATTATGTAACTTAAAGCGAGAGTCCATTCAAAAATGAATTTTATTAATTCATCTGAAAAAGAATCATATTTGGGGTATGTCCAGTAACCAAGAAATATTCCAAGTCTATCTATGGTTATACTTGCAATTATTAAAAGCCCGATAAATATGATGTATTCTTTAGCTTTCCAACTTTTGAACGGATTTTCTTTTGTAACATAGTTGTATAAATATAAAAGTATAACAAAGGCGCCTATTGAAAATAAACTGTAGAAATGAGCCTGTTTTAATATTACTGCCTGATAAATTGAGAAAACCAAGGCTATAATTCCCAGTATCAATATCAAATTTTTTATTTGTTTATTCATTATTCTGTCCTCCTTTTGTTTTTATCACTAAGTTTTTTTATCTTGCACAGGAAAAAACCTTCTGTATCATTATCTTGTGGATATATTCTTACACACTTGTTTATTTCTTCTGAGAACTTTCTTCCCTGCCATTCTGTTATTCCCCGTCTTGTCTTTAATGGTAGACTTATTTCTTTTATTTCTATGTCAAAATTATCTAAAAGATGCTGGATAATTTCTTCATTTTCTTCAGGAGCATGCGTGCATGTGCTGTAAACCAATTCGCCACCGATTTTAAGGCAACCAATTGCGTTTTCTGCAAGATGCTTTTGTATTCTTGAGAACTTTTTTGTCATTTTTTCATTCCACATAATAAATGTTTCAGGATTGCTGCGCAAGGTTCCTTCACCCGAGCAAGGAGCATCAACTAGAATTTTGTCAAAAAACATTCTTTCTTGCCCATATCTTCTACACAAATCTATTCCATCATTTTGTGTTATTATTGTATTTGAAACACCGCATTTTTCAAGATTTGAAGCAAGAATAATTAATCTTGGAAGTTTGCTGTCATTTGCTATTATGCTTCCCTTATTTTCCATCATTGCTCCTGCTTGTGTTGTTTTGCTTCCTGGAGAAGCGCATAAATCAAGAAGAATATCCTCTTTATTTGGTTTTAATGCAAGAATGGGCAGCATTGAACTTATTTCCTGAACATAAAAATATCCCAATAGATGCTCTTCTGCTTTTCCCAATTCTCCGGGTCCTAAATTGCTTTCTATAATCATTATCTCGGGATACGCTTGATAGGGCTGCTTTATTTTCCAGCCTTTTTCTTCAAGCCTTATTTTGAGTTTTTCCGGAGAAATTTTTATGGTGTTGCATCTTATAGAGTTATTAGGTTCTTTATGGACTATTTTCCAATAGTCTTGTTTATCTTTTTCATTATCCAAAAGTTGATTCATTCTTTCTATGAATGCTGGTTTTGGGTTGAATTTGTATGTTTTTTCTTGGTTTTGCATTTTTTTATTATCTTATCTGATAATAAACCAAAAAGAGAAAGGTTTAAATACTAACTCTACCAGATTTATGTGTATGAAAATTGACAAAGAAGACTTGCTTAGAATAAATCGCGGATTTGGCGGAGGATTAAGAAATGATTCAAGCATAGATTTTGCCATAGAAAAGCAGGAAGATAATAGACTTGGAGAATATAAAAAATTAGCTTATTTATGGAGGGCAATCCTTGTTGACCATCCATTTTCAGATGGAAACAAGAGAACAGCTGTTTTTTTAGCTTTTAGTTTTGCTGAGAATCATGATAAGCGGGTAGATAGAGACTTGCTGGTTCATCATGCTTTGTCAGTAGCTAAGAGTAATATCATAGACATAAATGTAATAGAAAGGAGATTAAGAAATGCAATTAACTAATAAGAAAATAAATGAGATAATGAGAAAGCATAAAGATGCTTTTGATATGCTTGAGGAGTATGACAGAACAAGAGAGCTTCCTTTTCAAAGAAAAAGAATAGACATAACTCTCTCTGTGGGGGTTATAAATAAACTTAAACAAATGAAGGAAAAACTGGGCAAACCCATATCCCAAATAATTGAAGAAAAGTTTATTTCTGTTTAATATTTGCCGTCGGGAATATGTGTTGAGTTGGTTGAGCAAGAAAAAGTTAGGTAGTGAATTATATAAATTCTTAAAAAGAGATTCTGTATTATGTTTTGATGATAAAAGTATGCAAATTTGGCGGAACATCTCTTGCAACAAGAGAGCAAATAGAGAAGAGTATAGACATTATGCTTGCGGATGATTCAAGAAGATATATGATTGTTTCTGCGCCAGGTGCGGAGTATAATGGTGATAAGAAGATAACAGATTTACTTATCAAATCTGCCGGGGAGTATCGTGCTTCAAGAAAATCCTTATCTGCAGAAACGGTTATTGCTAGATTTAATGAGATACTTTCTGAAGACCCTGAATTAATCGGAAGATTACACGGAAACCTTTGCGCAAGACTTTCTAATACCCGCGCTAAAAATTATGTGGATAGTATAATCTCATTTGGAGAATATGCTAATGCAGTAGTTATAAATTCAATTTTGGAGAGAAGGGGGATATTTTCTGAATTTTTTGACCCCCAAGAACTAGCATTTACATTAGTTGGTGAAGGGAATAGTATAAAACCTGATTCAAGATGTTACACTAAAATGGGTGCGATACTAGAAGCCAAAATTTCAGGGGTTAGGTTAGCGGTTATTCCCGGTTTTTATGCATATAATAGAAAAGGAGAATTAACTACACTTCCACGCGGTGGAAGTGATACTTCTGGAGCAGTTATTGCTAGAGCAGTCAATGCTGAAATTTATGAGAATTTCACGGATGAAGACGGGTTAAAAAGAGTAAACCCAAAAATTCTTCCTGATGCAGAAACTATTCCAGAGATGACCTATGATGAAGCAAGGGGATTGGCATATGCAGGTTTTAAGTTGGCAGACGCTTGTTTTGAGCCAATTAGGGGAAGGGGAGTGGTTTTGAATGTTAGAAATACAAACAATCCAAAACATCATGGAACAAGAATAGTTGACTCAAGAGAAGTTAGTCCTGAAGAATATGTTGTTGGACTTGCATGCGAATCAGGCCCTATTCTCATACGTATGGGAAAAATGTATTCTGATCTTGAAGTAGGTCTTGGAAGAAAATTATTCCAGATATTTGAAGATTTGAAAATGCCTTATGAACATCATCCAAATGGAGTCGACACACTCGCAGTGATACTACGAGAGAGACATATGAATGGGGATAATAATCTGCAGAATATTTTAAGAACTATTGAAGAGAAGTGCGGAGTTTCAAATATTACAACTACAGATATTTCACTTTTATCTATGACTGGTTTGGGGATGAAAAATCATGTTGATTCTCGTGCAAGAGTATTTTCATCTCTTGCTAGAAATGGGATTTATGACAGAGCTATAGACAGTGGGGCAGACGATTGCAGCTTTTTTGTTGGTGTTGATGAATCTCGTGGAGAGGATGCAGTAAGAGCGGTTTATGACGAGTTTTATAATAAAAGATAACTTTCTTTTTCTTTTGAAGATGTATCCTGAATAATATGTTTATAAATCCCATATATATCAAATATATATGAGTTTTGGGTCGGAATTTATAAACGTTTAAGAACATTTATAAATCCAATATATATTTAATATATATTAATGTGATATGACAGAAAAGAGAAAAAAAGAGATTATAGTTAAGTTTGAAGGGTCTGAGATAATAGAGCGAGAGGTTTCTAAGTTTGGTACTGGCGCACATGTTATTGTTCCCAAAGAATATGCGGGAAAAAAAGTAAAAATAATCCTGGGAAGGAAGAAGATGAGAAAAAGTAATATTTTAATTTTGTTAGGAGTATTAACGATGTTTCTTTTAGTTGTTAATGCTCTCGGTTTTGTTAATGCTACACCAAGTATAAACTTCACTGCTCCCACTCTTCAAAATGGAACAATAGTTAATGTAAATTCAATAAAAATAAACACAATCACCAACGAAAGCGACACTGACTTCAAAAATTATACTTATTATCTTTATAATTCGACTGGTTTGGTTACTATAAACAAATATTCTCAAGGGGAAGTTGGAGTTTCATTAGGATTTGATTTTACCTGCTTCCTCAAACAAAACGGCTCTGTCCAATGCCAGGGAGATAATGATTATGGACAATCTAATAATTATTCTGGCACAGATGTCATCCAAATCTCAACTGGAAATTCTCATACCTGCTTCCTCAAACAAAACGGCTCTGTCCAATGCCAGGGAGATAACTATTATGGCAGGGCAAATAATTACTTAGGAACAGATATAATTCAGGTTTCTGCAGGATGGAGACATACCTGCTTCCTCAAACAAAACGGCTCTGTCCAATGCCAGGGAGATAATGATTATGGACAATCTAATAATTATTCTGGCACAGATGTCATCCAAATCTCCTCGGGAGATCATTCCACCTGCTTCCTCAAACAAAACGGCTCTGTCCAATGCCAAGGCCAGAATATTGCAGGTCAAATAAATCCTTATTCTGGCACAGATGTCATCCAAATCTCAACTGGAAATTCTCATACCTGCTTCCTCAAACAAAACGGCTCTGTCCAATGCCAGGGATATAACGTAGATGGTCAAGCAAATAATTATTCTGGCACAGATGTCATCCAAATCTCCTCAGAAGGATACCATACCTGCTTCCTCAAACAAAACGGCTCTGTCCAATGCCAGGGGGATAATACTTATAACCAATCAAACAACTACACTGAAACCGATGTCATCCACGTATCTGCAAGATGGCGTTATACTTGCTTCCTCAAACAAAACGGCTCGGTCTCCTGTCAGGGATACCCTGCTGTGGGTCAATCAGATACTTACGCAGGAACAGATGTAAAGAAAACAGCATTTTACACTTTCCAAAATCTTGCTGACGGAACATATTATATCAATGCTACTGTTTGTGATGTTGCAGGAAACTGCAGTTATACTGAAACAAGAAGTGTGGGTATTGATTTAACTTATCCTACTATAAACTTCACTGCTCCTACTGAAATATCTGGAACAATTTTGATAGGAAGAAATAATATCCAAATAAACATAACTTCTAATGATACAAACTTCGCGAATATAACAATAAGTCTCTACAACTCAACAAGAACATTAATTAACTCAACAAACATCACTCTTACAAATTTATTCATTAACTTCACCGGATTGCCTGACGATACCTACTACTTCAATGCAACTGCTTGCGATATGGCTTATAACTGTAATTCTACTGATACGAGGAATGTTACTATTGATATCACTGCCCCAAACGCAACTATCCTCGCCCCGCAAAATGCAACAATAACAAACGAACCATGGCAGGGCTTTGCAATAAACATATCTGACAATCAAGGACTTTCTAATGCTACATTATACTTATACAACGAAACCGGCTTGTATAACCAGACAACAGTTGGTCTTAATGGAGTAACCCAGACAGTAGCTGGTGTCTTTATCTATCTTGCTGACGGCGTATATCATTGGTCATGGGAAGTTGTTGATCTTGCTAACAATATTTTTACAACACAGTCAATAGAAGGAAATAGAACTATCACTGCTGATGCTACTAATCCATTCGTTTCCATAGTCTATCCAGAGAGCATAAGCTATAATGCTGCAATAACTTCTATGAACTACACTTTAACAGAAATAAATCCATCTTCTTGCTGGTTCTATAATGGAACAAGGAATAATACTATAACATGTTGGGAGAATATAACAACAAACTTAATGAGCAGTGAGGGAAGCAATACGTGGATAGTCTATGCGAACGATAGCGCAGGAAATGAAAACAGCTCAAGCGTTACATTCTTTGTAGACAGCATAAACCCAGGTATAAGCATAGTTTATCCAATCAATAACACAAACTTCACAGTTTCAACAATAGAAATAAACTACACAGTAAGTGACAGCGGTGGGAGTGGATTAAGTTCTTGCAAGTGGACAAACAACTCCGGATTAACAAACACTACAATAAATTGCGGAACAAACATAACATATCTGGCTAACCAAGGAACAAACACAATTAATGTTTATGTAAATGATTCGGTAGGGAATATAAACTCAAGCGCTGTAACATTCTTCGTTGATACGATTTATCCAACTTTCTCTGATTACTGGGACAATAATGCAACAGTCGTTAGTTCAGGAATTGGATTATTTAATGTAACCCTGACAGATACAAACGGAACAGTTATTCTAAATATAAATAATACAAATTATACTGCAACAAATATAACTTCAAGTATTTATAATATCTCTGTAAATTTAACAGCAGGGACTTATACCTATTACTGGTTTAGTTATGGAAATGGAACCTTAAATAATTATAATTCAAGCATCTTAAGATATTACACTGTAAATGAGAGTATTCCTGTTGATACGATTTATCCAACTTTCTCTGATTATTATGATAACAATGCGAGCTTAGCTGATAACGGAACAGGCTTGTTTAATGTAACTGTTTTTAATACAAACGGAACTGTCTGGCTGGAAATAAACAACATAAACATAACTGCAACAAACATAACAGAAAACATTTATAATGTTTCTTACTATTTTACTTCAAATGGAATTTACGAATATATCTGGCATGCTTATGGAAACGGAACAAGCAACAATGAGAATAATTCTGAAATAAGATATTATGTTGTTAATACAAGTGCCGATATAACACCCCCAATAATAACGATAATCTCTCCAGAAAATATAACCTATAACACAACTGTAACGGGATTTAATGTAACGCTTGATGAGAATGGAAGCTGGTGCGGCTATAGCTTGGATGAAGCAGAAAATATAAGCATGGCTGCCTTGAACTCAACAAGTTTTTGGGAAATCAATTCTACTATGACTGAAGGAAGCCATAATGTTATGTTTAGCTGTAATGACACTTTTGGAAATATGAACTCAAGTTCTTTAAGATACTTTTCTATTAATACCACTCTAAATGATAGTGAGGGACCTGTTTTTACTAATCTAATAAACCAGACAATACAAGATAACCAGACACTTTCATATACACTTACTGCTACTGATAATAGCGGAATAAGCTGCTTTACAGTCAATGATACAGCAAACTTTGATATTAATTGTTCAGGATTCCTTACAAATGCCACAAAATTAAATGTTGAAATATACTGGATAAATATTACTGTAAACGACACCCTGAATAATACAAACTCTGGGGTGATTTACATAAATGTAACTGATTCAACTATTCCTGATATAACCCCGCCAGATATAAACTTTATAGACCCTACTGATACTTCCGGGATAATAATAAACAGAAGCAATATAGTTGTTAATACCATTGCATCAGATTCTGGTGTCGGATTGGCAAATATATCTGTATGGCTTTATAATGCGTCAGGGGCACTGATAACATCCCAATTTAGTTTAACTTCTCCATTATTCATTAATTTCACGGAGTTAGTTAATGGTATTTATTATTTCAATGCAACTGCTTGTGACATCTTAAACAACTGCAAATCAACAGAAACAAGGAATGTAACATTAAATTTAACTGCGACAACAATACCATCAACACCCTCTGGTGGAGGCGGCGGTGGATCTACAAAGAGAAAGGCATCAATTAATATTATTGTTCCTTCAACAATATCGGTTAAGGAGGCAGGAAAAATGGAGTTCTCAATAAATTTGGAGAATGATGGTGATGTTGACTTTAATGATGTTTCAATAACGGGTTATCTGGTTGGAGATTCAGAACCAATGAATGTATCTGTAATTTTTGACACTGACTTTATAAAATCGCTTGGAAAAGGCAAGAAAGAAACACTACTTGTTACAACATTTATCGAAAATGATAATATTTCGTTTTATGAGGTTGTTATAAATGTAACTTCAAAAACGCCGGTTTACAATACTTACAAAAAGGTTTTCATAATTTTCTTATTAGCCAGGGATAAGATGAATATCTTAAAAATAATTGCTTTTAATGAAAAATTCATAAATGAAAATGCCCAGTGTATGGAATTGAATGACATGATTGAAGATGCAAAAAAAGAACTCGCAGCAGGAAATTTAGAAGAAGCAAAGAGCAGAGCTCAGGCAGCGATAGAAGCGTGCCAGAGAACAATAGGCGAACTTGAAAAGCCAAGGGCTGCAACTTCTAAGAATGAGAAGATTGTGTATTATTTTATTATTGCAGTTGTGTCTGCAATAATAGCCGGATTATTATTTAATATCTATAGGCAGAGAAGATTTAGGAGCGCCATATTCGGGGAAGAAAAGCGGAGATTTGTTTATGTCAAGAATTGAAAACCATATTATTTATCATGTGGTCGTAGCGGATGTTACCATTTCCAATTCTTGAGCATCCTAAAAATAAGTGCCAATCAAACCACACCTTAAAAGGCGTGGTGGCACATTGTTTTTTTGATGTTCATTAGTTGAATCAAAAGAAAATTTTAAAAATTCACTAAAACAGGGTTGTTTGTTTCTTTCCTGAAACAACTTCTTTAACATTAATGCCAAAAACCTGAAAAATATTATCTACTGCAGGAATTATCTGATGGTTTAAATAATATTCAATATTATATTCTCCTTTTTCGTCTTCAAGCTTTACTTTTTCTCTTACTAATGATTTTTTCTCCCTTGTTTCGGCTATAAAATATCTTATAAGCATGCCTATGTTAATGGGCATACCTTTTTCCTTCATTTTTTCTGCAGCTATAACATGCGGAGTTATTGATTTATATTCACTTAATGGTTTTTTTAGTTGAGTTCTTATCATTATTTCTTCTCTCTCTATTTTTCTCTCTTTGAAATCTTTAATTGTTTTCTTTAGCAATTCTAAGGAGCTTTTTTCATTGCCTTCTTCTAATATTTTTTTCAAAATCTTGTTTTGTATTTCTCTTGCAAGAGTGCACCAATCTCTTCTGACTGTTTCAAAACCTCTTATTTTTAATTTATCTTTTTCAGTTATCAATGCATATTTTTTCTTTGCTCCGAATTCTCCATCACGTTTTGTTACCCATAGCCCTCTCTTGTAAAAATCTTCTAATTCAAGTTCAATTATGCCGGGCATTTTTTCATTCAATCTTTTTAATAATTCTATCACCTCTGCTTTGGTTTTATCTGCTTGAAGAAGAGCAATGGAATCTGTATCAGAATATATTACTTTAAAATTTTCCTCCCTTATTTTTTCTATTGTACTAAGAATAGAATTTCTTGCCAATGCGGCTGTTGCAGCAGCTGCTTCTCGGCAATAATATCTCGCGCCAAAAAACCCCTGATAACCGTAAGATGCGTTTGCTAAAAGTTTGTATGCATTGCTTCTTGCTTTTGAAAGATTATTTTCATTTTTTTTGTATTCTGATTTGTATCTTTTTCTCTTTCCGATTATTTCAAGAATCATTCTTGGGAAAAAACCCTGATGTTTTGAAAAATAGACTTTTTTACCCTCTAATTCTACTTCTAAAGAATCTTTTATTTTTTCTTCAAGAAGAGTTGATTTTGAGAGATTAAATGTGGCGATAACAGAAGAATACATGCTAGTAAAATCAAAGAAAACAACATTTTCATACAGCCCCGGTGTTGGTTGCAGCACAAAGGCGCCCTCATATTTTTCTTTTCCCCTTCTTTTTTCAATTTCATCATGAACAGGCCTTTTTTCTGTTATCTCGTTATATTTTTCCAGGTTATGAATAATATAATTCTCTACATGCTGGGACATACCGTCTCTTGTTATGTCAAACAAGGGTTCTTGTATAATCCTTGTAAATTCTAACATGTCTGGCCACATCTTTTCAGCAAGTTTGTATGTTAAAGCAGAATCTTGCAGATTATAGTCAAAATAATCTTCCCATTCATGTTCTTTAATCTTTGAAGGAGTTTTTTTCTTCTCAAAATCTTTTTTCCCTTCTCCTAAAAGTTCTAATGCAACCTCGTCCAAACCAAGTGTTTCTGATTGCAAGTACTGAGAGAAAACCGTTTCTATAAACCTGAATAAATCAACATGAACTATTCCAAATATACTTGCAGAGGTTATTCTGCCCCTAGAAAATGTTGGCTTGCTTCCATCAACACCAAGTGAAAGTTTTATTCTATTTTCTTCTGCTCTTGCTTTTAAATATGGCATGTCAAAACCATCTGAAAAATATCCTGTAAGAATATCCGGCTTTATCTTTTTTATATATTCATTGAACGCTTCAATCATCTCTTCCTCGTTCTTGAAGCATTCAACAAACTCCGGATTTTTTTCACATTTTTTCCATGTGAGGACCTTTTTCACATTTTTTCCATATAGAGAAATCATAAGTATCTGTCCCTTTCCTATTTCAAACTCGTCTGTTTCAATGTCAAAAGCGAGTATATTTGGCGAGAATTTTTCATCAAGTTCTTTTTTCTGCTTTTCTTCCAACTCTTTTATTTGTTCAACCTTTAAACATAAATCCACATCTAATACATTGTCTATCCCTCCGAATTCGTTTGTGTTGTTTAGAATTTCTCCAGAAATCTTCTTCCAAGCAAGTGGTGTGAGTTTTTTTTCAATAATGTATTTTGTTGTTATGTTTATATCATACTCTCTTCTTGCTAAAACTTCATCATATCCAATTTGATCAGCAACAGCATGACAATCTTTATGGTTTGTTACATAAATCTTTAATGCCCTAACCTCTTTGTCAAGAAATTTTTTGTTGTATAATTCTGTTTTTATTATCTCTGTTTTTCTTGTCTCGGATTCTATTTTTATGTTTTCTATTTCTTTTTTTATTTCTTCTATTTTATTCTCTTTTGTTCCTTCCCTGAATATTACCCAGAAGAAAGATTCAAAACTATCCAAGAGACATACTCTTTTTCCTTTATCGTCTTTTCCAATTATTTTCATGCAGTTCTTGCCATTAAGGTCAAAATAATCGTAGTCTAATGGCAGGAAATTTATCTCTTTTTGCATACTGCTTAAAAGGGGGTGTCTTATTTAAAACTTGGGTTAACTTGGATTACTCAGATGTATGTTATTATTGAGTAGTAACAAGTAGAAAGGTTTAAATATGAGTTTTGGCTTTATTATGTATGAATTCAAAAGAAATAAAACTGAGCACTTTAAAAAAAAGAATATCTGAAAGATTGAATATAGTTGAAAGTGTGCAAGGCGCTGTTTCTTATGATGTTATTGATAATGGGCGGGGAGTTGGGCCTTTTCTTGTTAAGGGTATTTATGATTTTAGTTTATTTGATCCCAAACATAGAAAAATAATACCTATTAGGGCAATTGGCCAAGATAGAAGTTATGATAATGAAATTGAAGCAAAGAGTATGGCAATAGGCTCCTACATAGATGACTTACATCAGGGTCAAACATATATCATAGAATCTGGACAGACAAATTCCGGTGGAACATCTCGAATAGTGACAATAAAAAGGCCAGTTCAAGGAACTTTAGAAAAACAATTAGTTAATACACAAACTGAAGCATAACCGGATGGATAAAATAAATTCTTGTAACGAAACTGAAAGATTGTTTAATTGGTGGTTTGCTCAACCTGGCGATAAAATCCTAGTTAAAACTTTGACAGGAAATTTTGAAGAATATCTTCTTGAAGAACATACTGCAAGAAGAATGAGGCCAATAGGAACTCTTTCGCAGACAGGAATAGAGGGTTCAAGACCCCTCACTGATAAGGGAAAAAAGAAGTATGATACGATTATAGGCAAAATTCCTGGAAAATCTGGAACAGGAAAACCATGTGAATTTGGGAGAGGAATACCCCTGCCAATCGTTGAAGATATTTTGCAAAACCCAAAGAGTATTACACCAAGCCGTGATAAATTAATTTATGAAGCAGGATATTTTATCCAATTTAGAAGAAATTACAGGCAACTTGAAGAAGCCATTGCTACAGGAAACTGGAAATTTGGAGAAGCACCAATACGAGTTATTGTTGATGAAGACAGAAAAGTAGTCGTTACTGTTCTTACTGGTTGAAATAATATCTGATAACATCAAATTTATTAATCCATCTCTCTTTATTTTTCCATGGGTCTTCAAATAACCGATATTGTGCCTAAAAAAGATATAGAAATTGAAGATTTAAGAGGCAAAACTATCGCTGTTGATGCTTTTAATGTTATATACCAGTTTCTTTCTACCATAAGACAGCCTGACGGAACACCCCTTATGGACAGCAAGAAAAGAATAACCTCACATTTATCCGGACTTTTTTATAGAAATATCAGTCTTATCCAGAATGGAGTTAAGCTAATTTATGTTTTTGACGGAAAACATCCTGAACTAAAAAGAAAAACACATGAAAGAAGACAGGAAGCTAAAGATATCGCGAAGGAGAAATATGAAGAAGCGGTTAAAGCAGAGGATATTGAAGGCATGGGAAAATATTCCCGTTCTCTAGTTAGGTTAGATGAAGAAAAAATAAATGAAAGCAAAGAATTACTGAGAGCAATGGGTATTGCCGTTGTTCAGGCTTCTGGCGAAGGAGAAGCGCAGGCAAGTTATATCTGCAAGAAAGGAGAGGTTTATGCTGTTGCAAGCCAGGATTATGACTGTTTATTATTTGAGACTCCTCTACTGATACAGAATTTAACTCTTGCGAAAAAGAGAAAAACTGTTTCAGGTTATGTGGAAATAAAACCACAGTTGATTGAACTTAAGAGTGTGTTGAATGAATTGGGAATTAATCAAGAGCAATTGATAACTATCGGAATTTTATCCGGAACAGATTATAATCCCGGAGGAATTTTGGGGATTGGACCTAAGAAAGCGCTTAAACTTGTTAAAGAGCATAAAACTGCTGAGGCAGTTTTTAAGTTTCTTGAAAGCGATGAAAAATTTAAGGATAAAGTCTGGTTTGATTGGAAGGAAATTTTTGAGCTGATGAAGAATCCGGATGTTGACAAAAATTATAAAATCGAATTTCCGAAAATGAATTTTGACAAGATAAAGTCAATTTTGATGGAGCATGATTTTAGCGAGGAGAGGATTGAGAGCCAGTTTGATAAGTTGAGAGAGGTCAGGGAAAAAGGAAAACAGAAAACTTTATTTTAATACTCTTTTATTTTTCACTATAACTTTCTAACTCTTTCTTTGAAACTTTTCCTTGTGTTTGAATAATCTTTTGTGCCTCTTCGGTTTTCATTTTTTCTTGCTCTTCTTTTTGTTTCTTTAGGTATTTTTTTAATCCTCCACTTAGGGTGATAATAACAATTATAATTATAACTGCGATAGCAATACTGATCCAGGCAATCCATACATTGTTTATAGCCAGAGAAAGCAAGTTTGCTGCCTGTTTTATCGCTCCAGAAATCCCGACAAGTGAAGCAACACAAAAACCCCCTATAATACTGAAAATCTTCTTGTTAAAGATAGCGTCTAGCGGGCCAGATACTATATAGAATATAACAAACCATACAGCTACTCCAAATATAAAGAACCAAGAAAGTGAATACTCCATTCCAAGAACTGGCTTCCAGAAGAAGTTCAATGATGTAAGTACGTCGCTTATTTTTAGTATAACTTGTCCAACCTTGTTATCTGCCAATAGTTTTGTCCATTCTTGTTTTAGGTAAGTTGTAGAGATATCTTTTAGCTCATCTGGACTTTTTGGGAGGGTATCTGGATTAATGCCTATTCCCAAAGGGTCTTGAGAATTTGAAGGGTCTATTGCTGCTTGAACTGGAATAATGTTTAAGATAAGTGTTATTATTAACAGTAGAAATAATGGACCTATTTTTTTCATTATCTAATTAGAAAATAAGCATTTAAATAATCATCGCTATAAAATAGAATTAACTATTCTTTTCCAACTCTTGATTCTGTTTCTGCTCTTTCTACATCTCTTCCAAGCTTTCTAAAATTTATATCTCTTATAGCTGTTTCTTCTTTTTCTGATAATTTACCTTTAAATAATAATCTTCTAAAATACCCTGAAGTGAAGAACATAAATAATCCTACGATGATTGCTCCAGCATAATAGGGAGCTCCACCACTCCAAAGTCCTTCGTCTATCCATGCTTTGATATATAATAAGAAGTAATAAATGACATAAAACAACCAGCTTACCTTTGCTAACAGCTTGCTTTTAACACTTATAGTAAAGAATAGCATTATTATCAGAGGTATAACTGTGAGTATTGCTGCGCCCATTGCGCCATATTGAATAGTTATGGAATTAATTAATTCATCACTAAGCAGCATGATGCTAAGGATTGAAACTATAATTGAAATAGACCATATCACAAATTCATTGTTTGGGAAGATTTGTTCAATTATGCTATAAATTACCATAATCAAAATTATAGTCAAAAATACTTTTTGAAGAGGTATATTCTGTCCTAAAAGCCCATTGAAGAAGTCTCCAACAGAAGTAAAAAACTGTTTTGCATTATTTCCAGCTTCTTGAGCAGTTGTATCAGCGTTTACAAATCCAACTAAAAGAGATACAATCACTAAACTCAATAATGTTAGCAACAAAACTTTTGTCCCTTTTTTCATGTTTTATAGATGTTTGAGGCATTTATAAATATTTCTCTAAAAATTCATATATATCTAAACATCCTAGATAAACTATACTTCTTTATAATCATAAAAATCTTTTTAAACTCTAAATAACCCCTATTTATCATGAATAAAAAAAAGAGTTTGCTTGGGATAGTGTTTGCCTTCTTTATGTTAAAACTTATTCCATTCGTAAGTGCATATTCTTGGGGGTATGGTTTTATCGATTTAAGACAAGGAAGCGACCAAGTTATCAGATGGGTCGAGGATTTTGCAGCTCCTTTTTTTGAAATTTTAGTAGGAGAATATTCTGGTGGAGAATTCTTTTTTGCAAAGTGTTTATTGCTTATTTTATTATTCATAGTTATAATGTTTATTATCGAAAAAAGTGATTTTTTGGGAATGAAAAATAATCGTGGAATTTCTTTTTTAATATCTTTAATCATTTCTGTATTGGCAGTAAGATTTATTCCTGAAACAGAATTAATCCGGGCGATGATTCTTCCATATAATGTTATGGGTATAGCAATTTTGTCAATTTTACCATTTATATTATATTTCTTTTTTATACATTATTCAAATATGGGCAGCATAGGAAGAAGACTAGCTTGGTCTTTTTACGGGGTTATTTTTGGAGTTTTATGGTATAATCGATACGATTCTCTCTCTCCAATCGGAAACCAAATTTATGGCTGGATGTTAGCAGTAGTCGTAATATGCATGCTACTGGATAAACAGATTCATGAATATTTTGGGTCATTAGAATTTAAGGAAGCGAGAAATAGAAGTATTGACCGTAGAATAAACTCTCTAACTGCTCATGTTAATTATTTAAGAATGAATGCCCCAAACCCAGTGACTCCTCGTTATCAAAGAGAAATAGATGACACTGAAAAAGAGATATGGAAATTAAACAAAAGCAGATCTTAAAAAATATTTAGAATTAAACTCTTTCTTATTTACTCGCCCTTGCTCGCAAGCTGACTCGCTTTAATCGTGCAAGATGCTTGTCATCTTGCTCGTTGATACCCAACAATCTTCCTTTTCTTGCCAACACCCTCATAAATAGGAACTTCTTCTTTTGATTGTTTTATACCACTTTTTCCTGCCATAACAAGCCCTATTCCCAAAAGAACCAATGCTCCGCCGATTATGAGAAGATTATTTGTGGATAAACTTTGTATTATTGGCAAACTATCATGAAGTTTGCCTTTTGAAGCGAGAATTGCGCCCGCTCCGAGAATTGCAGATATTCCACCCAAAATTTTAGTTAACATTTTATCCTCTTTTCTCATCTTATATGCAGGATAGGATTTAAATAGTTTTTGATAGACTTATTTTTATGGCAAACTATGACATTCTTGGAAACATTGCAATTGTTAAGTTTCCAAAGGAAGCAAAGAAAAATGAAAAACTTGAAAAAGCCCGCGAGCTTCTTGAGAACAAGAGCATAAAAACCGTTTTGGAAAAAACAAACAAAGTTTCTGGAAGATTAAGGACGATAAAGACAAAATATCTTGCTGGAGAGAAAACTAAAATTGCCTCCTACAAGGAGAATGGATGTTTGTTCAAGTTTAATGTTGAGACATGTTATTTTTCCCCGAGGCTTGCTAATGAAAGACTTGAAGTTGCTAAAATGATAATGAAGAGTGATAATGTCCTAGTTATGTTTGCAGGAGTTGCCCCTTTTTCAATAGTTATTGCTAAGACCGCAAAACCAAAAAAAATAGTCAGTGTTGAGCTTGGAAAAGAATGCTGTAAGTATGCTGAAGAAAACATTATCAGAAATAAAGTTGAGAACATAATCCGGGTTTTGCAAGGAGATGTTAAAAGAATAATTCCTAAACTGGAAAAAGAAAGATTTAATTTTATTGTCATGCCTCGTCCTAATTTGAAAGACAGTTTTCTTAAGCAGGCATTAGGAGTTTCAAAAAAAGGAACAAGAATAGTCTATTATGGATTTTCTAGCGAAGATGAAAAAGATAAGATGGCTGCTGGATTGTTAAAAGAAGCAAAGAAGATTAAGAGAAAGATTAAAATAAACAGGGTTTTAGAGGCAGGAGATATTGCACCTTATGAGCATAGGTATAGGATAGAGTTAGTTGTTAATAATTAAAAATCTTTTTTTACATTTATCGCGCTCGGAGATTCTCCACCATGCCATGTGAATCTTGGCTTGACTCTTATCGGATAAATTCTTTCAGAATTATCATCAAGAACAAGGGCGCTTCCTTTTAATGAGGGAAGTTCTGCCATAGATTTTCTTATTGAAGCAAGAAGATAGGTCTGCATTATGCTATTTAGTGCTTCAATATCTGGCTGGGCTGTTAATCTGTGGCTTATTACAACATCTGATTGAGTCATAGCATCCCTATGAATAACTCCGGGCTGCTGAGTTGCCATAACAAGAGAAATTCCCGGCTGTCGTCCTTCTCTTAATATTTGGATTAATGCGTCGCTTGCGGCTGTTTTTCCTTCTTTAACCAGAAATTCGTGGGCTTCATCAATAAAAAGCCAGACAAGAGGCGTCTCTCTTTTTTCATCTATGTTCATATAATCTAATCCGTGTTGAAGAGCATTCATTTCTTCTTTTTTTCTTTCAAGCATTCTTTCATTGAACAGTTTTTTGCATACAAGACCAATGACAAGAGCGCGAACATTAAATTTACCTATAGAAGAATAACAACTTACGTCTAAAACAGTTGAACTTCCTGGAACAATAAGTTCAGATATTTCTGTTCCTTTTTGCCCTCTTAAAGCAAAAACCCCCCAGGTTTTTACTGCCTCAAATAAACTTATTGCTGCTTCTTTTGTTTTTTCCTCTATTCTTTTGTTTTTTAGACTATCAATTATAGAGTCAATATCAAAATCTTCCTGCTCTTCTATTAATTCTCCAAGGCATGCCTGTATTGTTACTGCAATGGGGTCTGTTGTTTCTAAATCAAACGTCATTATCCAATCTTCTGCTTTTAGTTCAGAAGCTTTTATTGCAAATTTTTTATCAACTGGAATTCCTCTTCTTTCATACTCTCCAAAAAATCCATATGGAGCCCAGACTGTTACCGGAATATTCTTAGTTTTTAAATCCCATTCCTGCAACAACTCTATTTCTTTTTCATTTTTGAACTTCATTGTCCAAAAAATTCCCATAGTATCAAAAATTAGCGGGGCAATATTCTGGGCTATATCTTTTGGCAATGTACATAACTCTTCTGCTATTGCGGCAAGTGTGTAAGATTTTCCACTTCCCCTTTTTCCACAGACCATGATAACATGACTTCTTGCAACATCCAAGAAAATTTTGTTTGAAAGTGAAGTATAATTTCCCATTGTAACATAACCTTTGCCAATGTAAACTGTCCCCCTGTCTCCGAATTTTTTAGTATCGCCTTTGTCTCTTCCGATGATGATGTCGTAGGGCATTTTCTCTTTTTTATATTTTCCTCTTAGGATTATAATATCATAAGGTTTTTAAATACCTTTTGAATGATTAATTTATGACCGACATAGAAAAAGAGATAAAAAAGGAAGAAAAGAAAGTTGAAAAATTCTTTCATAAAAAAGAAAATGTCTGGATGAGTGTTTCTATTATTCTTGCTGTGATTCTTATTGTTTCCCTTGGATTTAATTATTTTGGAGGAGGAATTTCAAAAAATGCTGCAGGAGAAAAAGCAGTTGAATTTATTAAAACGTCATTTGGGGCAGATGTAAACACGTTTACTAATGTTACAGATTTGGGAAAAATTTATGAAATTACTGTTCCTTATCAGGGGCAGGATATTCCAGTTTATATTTCTAAGGATGGAAAATATTTTATTAGTTCTGCTATTAATATGAATGTTGTTGCTTCAACTCCGTCCAATACTGCAACTACAACAAAAGAAGTTCCAAAAACAGATAAGCCTGTTGTTGAGGGATATTTCTTCTCTTATTGTCCTTATGGAACTCAGTTTGAGAAAGCAATGATTCCAGTTTATAATCTTTTAAAGAATAAAGTCGATTTTAATATAGTTTTTATCGGAGCAATGCATGGCGAATATGAAAAGACAGAATCTTTAAGGCAAATTTGCGTGCAGAAAGAATATGGCAAAGATAAGCTTTGGGCTTATCTTTCACAATTTTTAGCAAGTACTGATATCGGCAATTGTAATGGCGGAGATAGCTGTCTTGCACCATATCTAACTAAGATTATGAAGAATCTTTCAATTGATGAAGCAAAGATAAAAACTTGTATGACAAAGGATGCCGAAGCACTTTATAATGCTGATGTTCAAAAATCATCTGAAGCAGGAATAAGTGGGAGTCCTACTTTTGTTATAAACGGTGTTCAATCACAAGTTGCAAGAAGTCCTGAAGCGATAAAGCAGGCTATATGCGACGCTTTTACAACAGCACCTTCTGAATGCAGCCAGACATTATCTTCTACTGCTGCTTCTGCCGGATTTGGTTCTGGAACAGGAAGCGCGTCAAGTTCTGCGAGCTGTTAAGAAAAATTTATAAATTATCTAATTAGTTTTTTCAGCGAATCTATTCAGTCCATGCATAACCCTTAAAGAGTTTTTTCTTTCTTCCAGAAAATCTTTTTCTTGCTCACTTAAGTCCAGCTTTTTTGCTGATTCATTGTTAAGAATAAGGGAGATTAGAAAAAAATCTTTCATTGCCCTCTTTCTGCTTGTGTGGGTATATTCTGCGTATTTTTCTGCAATTGTCTTCTTTTTTGAATTATTCTGATTATTCATCCATATTTTAAGAATTCTTGTTGGCTGCTGATATTTTGTGAAAGAGTCTGCATTTGCTTTAATTTTTCTTGCTGCGGATATGCCCGCTGTGAGAAAAAAATTTTGATATTCCATAAATCTCCAGTGTTGCTGCCGGTGTATTCTCCCCTTGAATATATCTGCTTTGCTTAATGCTTCAAATGCCCTTGCCAGGTCTTCTCCATGATACTCCGCCGGGATATTTTTTTCAAGCCAGAGAGATATTTGATCTATTTCCATCTGGACGTTATCATAAGCTTCTGTTGTCTCTTTTGTTGTTTTGCATTTAAAAATATTTTTCATTGCGTTGAAAATGTCTAGATTTTTCTCCCTTTCACCAATATCTTTTTCGTTAAACTCGCCGATATCAGTATTATAGATAACTGACTGCAAATCATTTAGTGCTGCCCTCAAATCTCCTCTAGATTTTGCTGCAATGCTTTTTAGCAAGTCTAATTCAACATTTTTCATTTCTTTTTCAAGGATTTCTTTTAAAATTTCAAGAACGATTTCATACCTTACTTCTTTTAAGGCAACAAGTTCGCATTTTTGCCTTAAAAGAGAGAATTTTTGCTGCCAGATATCATTCGCAGTTATTATCATCGGAAATTTTGTTTTTTCTATCAGCGCTATTAACTCTGCTAATCCCCCATACTCTGTTGAGGTTATTCCGTCTGCTTCATCAACAAGGATTATTTTCCCTTTTGAAAAAAGTGATTTTTGCAATGTTGAGGGCTTTAAAATTTCATCAAGTTTTGCTCTATTCCTGAGATCACTGGCGTTTAGTTCGAATAATTCATATTCTGCTTCCTTTGCTAAAACATAAGCAAGAGTTGTTTTTCCTGTTCCTGGAGGCCCATAAAGAAGTATTGCTTTTTTCTTTGCTAATTTCATGTTAAAAGAATTAAAAAATGCCTTTAGTTTATCAATTGCAATATTCTGGCCCATAATTTCAGAAAACTTACTGGGCCTGTATTTTTCAGAGAGCGGGTTTGTCATTTTAAGATGTTAATGCAAGTAAATCTTTGAGTATTGATTGATGAGTTTCAATGGCAGAATCAAAATTGTTCTTTGCTATGCCCGTGAATTTTGTTGAACCTTTTTTAAAATAGGGAGAGATATCAACTCCTGTTTCATTGTCATAAATAGAAGTAAAATAAAAGCAGGATATTCTGTTATCATATCTCTTTGTGATAACAATATATCTTCCTGCGAAATCTTTTAATACAAATCCGAGTTTGTCTTCTAATATTATTCCTTCGGGGAAATAATCTTCATCTTCTAAATTTATTCTTACCGGAGGCCTTATTTTTATTTCCCTGAATTCTTCTTTTGTTTTTTGTTCTGCCATTTCTAATTTTTTCCCAAACCAACCAAAACAAAACTTGCTAACAATGCCTGAAGCTGCACAAATTCATCACTTCCTTCGACTAAACGAAATTCGGTTTCACCTGTTTTCTCAGTAAGTTTTACCTTAATATGTGGTTCTATGTCCAAGTTCCATACTTCTTTTTGTATTGCTTTTATGACATCTGTTCCGGATATTGATTCTTTTAGCATTACATCAAGGAGTTTTTCTCTAGCTTTTTCAAAATCACCTGCAAGAGCATAATCCAAGACAACACGAATATCTCTTGGTTTTGCGCTTGATAAAAGAATGTTGATTATCTCTTCAGTTATTATTGGAGAGATAGACGCACTTGCCTGCAGGAGATTTATTGCACGTCTGCAATCACCCTCAGAACCTTCGTAAAGAACTTGTATTGCTCTCTCTTCTGTTTTTAGGCCTTCTTTTTCCGCTATTTTCAGTATAACTTTTGCCACATCCTTTTTTTCAAGAAGTTTGAATCTGAATACAACACAACGAGATTGTATAGGGTCTATGATTTTGCTTGAATAGTTACAGGATAGAATAAAACGGCATGTTCCAGTATAATTTTCCATTGTTCTTCTTAATGCGTGCTGTGCTTCTTTCGTGAGCGCATCTGCTTCATCTAAAAATATTATTTTAAAAGGAACACTTCCGAGAGATTTTGTTCTCGCGAAGTTTTTTACTTCCTGCCTTATAACATCTATCCCTCTTGCATCGCTTGCATTCAGTTCAAGATAATTTTCTTTCCAGAATTCTTTAAATAGCTCTTTTGCGACAATTATAGCAAGAGTTGACTTTCCTGTTCCTGCCGGACCTGAAAAGAGCATATGGGGGATATTAATAGAACCAACCAGATTTTTTACTCTTTTTACTATTTCATCCTGGCCGAAAACATCTTCGAAGCTACTCGGCCTGTATTTCTCTGTCCATATATTTGATGAGCTATTTTTTTCCATCTTTTTTCAAGGAATTAAAATCAATTAGCATTATAAAGATTGCTATTGTGTAAAATATAATTTTTAAAATTATTTATGAATGATTATCTAGCTCGTATTCTTTTCATTTTACGCTTATGTTTCTCTTTTTTCAATCTTTTTCTTTGCCATTTCCAGCGCATCTGGCCTTTTTTCTTCCATCTTCTACTTGAGCGTTTCATGTTTTTTTTAGCTTTTGTTTGTTTATAAATGTTTTTAGAGGGCATATTATTTATTTCAATAAATTTTTTTACCTTTTTTATAATCTTCTCTATTTTTTTTTGCATCTCTTTCTTTAAAATAATCTTTGTGTATTTCTGAAATTTTTTCCCAGCTTATTTTTGAAAATTTGAAATAGATATATCCCGCACTATTTTCACTAGTGAGTATATTGAGAAAACCTTTAAATATAGTGAATATCTATACTATCCGGATATATTGAGTAGGTGATTCTAAAAAAATGAAAAGAAAAATAATAAGACAAGGGCATAATACTCTTACGATGACGCTTCCAAGTGAATGGGTAAAAAGATTCAACCTTGAGGCTGGAAAAGAGATAGACTTGACAGAAAAAGACAACGGACTTTTTATAAGCGTGGAGAAGAATGGTGAGCATAAGAAAGCAGAATTTGACATAACGGGCATGGACATTCCTACAATCTGGAAATATTTTATGGCAGTTTATAGAGAGGGATATGATGAAGTTATGGTAAAATTTGACCCTAAAATGGAGTTTGAGAGCCCGTTTAAGTTTTATACTAGCCATAAATACGATAAAAAATACCGCCTGAGCAAAGAGACAAAAACCCCTCTTGAGGCACTTCAAGGCTTTGTTAACCGGTTTATAGATTTTGAAATTGTCGAGCATGGAAAGGATTATGTTCTTGTGAAGGAGATGGGTGAAATGAGCAGCAAGGAATTTGACAACTCTTTAAGAAGAGTTTTCCTGTTACTGGAGCAAATGGCAGAAGAGACTCTTGAAGCGGTTAAAACAGGAAATCCAAAAATATTGATGCATATGCATGATGTTGATATAAACCTTGATAAATTTCATGATTATTGCATAAGGGTTCTTAACCGTGTAGCGAATAAAGAACAAAAGAAGACTTCGCTGTTGTTTTCTACACTTTATTTGTTGGAGCTCATCGGTGACGAATTCAAGAATATCTCCCATCATATGATTTACGAGCATATGATAATGAATGTTTCAAATATGGAAGATATGACAAGGTCAATAAAAGATGAGATTGACACTCTTTATGACATTTTTTATAAATTTGACAAAAGCAAAATAAATCAGCTTTCAGCAATAGATGGAGCGATGTATTTGGGAACAACAAAAACTTATAAAAAATCAAAAAGCGAAGAAGAAAAGGAAATAATGCATCATTTGAGAATGATTTCCAGATTGATTAACTCTATACTTGAATTAAGAATAGAGATGGAATTTTAATTATTTAGTTATAAGAAGAGTATTGCAGCAGATAAGCTCAAAATAAGGATATCGAACTCTGTGGAGTATTGAGGCATTTGCAAGAAAAAAGTCAGTATCATTTCTGTATTTATTATAGGCAACCATGTTAAATGCTATTTTGTGAGGATATTCTAAAGTATAACAAAGCCTATATCGTTCCATATTACTATTTTCTTCTGCATCGTTTATGACTTCTATAGAATTTGGTGTCCTTCCAAGATTTAATCCTAAAAGATATTTCTCCTTGCAGAACCATTCGTCTTTCTGAATGTGTTTATAATGATTCATCTCAAGGGGAATAAAAGAGCCACCAATATTTTTGAGGTCATTTTTTCCAAGGCTGTTAACAAGTGAGACAACCCATGTGTCTCTTTTGTCTATGACATTCTTCTCACTTTCTTTTAGATTATCTCCTCTCATGAAAAATTCAGGATTAAATTTGATTTTGTCTGCAATTTCGTCTAAGTTAACCATCTGGATTAAACACAAAAAATTATTATAACCCTTGTCAATTGTGAGTATAGATTGATATATTTGATATATCTTTGATAGTAAACAATAGGGCGATGGTTTTTTATATATAAGATTATAATGTTTTTTAGATTAAAGCCCCGTAGTACAGTGGTCAAGTATATGAGCTTCTGAAGCTTGTGACCCAGGTTCGAATCCTGGCGGGGCTATTAGAACAATTACAAATATCACAATATCATAGTCATCTCCTAATCTCGACAATTCTTCGGAATTGCTAGAAAGGCAGAGATGATAGGATCAGGGCTCGCGGCGCCCTGGTCCAATTAATCTCATTTCAATACTGTTACTATGTTTGTTAAACGAGATTGATCTGCTCGCAAGTCCACTCGTAAATATGTAAGGGGTTAGTCTCGTTAACTTGTTCGGCCACTCTGTTTTTTTCGATAAACTTATAAATACAAAAAATCTTTGATAAGAATGGATAAAAGAGAGGACATAGAGATAATTGAAGAAGAAGAAACTCAAAAAGAGCAAAATGATATATTAAAGCAGAGCAATATAAGCTTAATTCTAGATTCTTATGATGATATATTCTCAAGCTTTGATGCTAGGCCTTATTTTGAGAAAGCATTATCTGTTGACTTTCTTGCAGAGTGCAAGAATGCTGTAAGGGACAAGGGTAAAGAGGGGGTAGAACTTCGTTTATTGATGCCAAAACAAAAAAGAAACTTCAGAGATGAATCAACAATAAAAAAAAGATTAAAAAATCATTTTGGAAAACACTTTTTAGAAAAAGAAAAAGAAATTTCAAAAACAAAAAAAGAGGGGTTTATCTGGTTATTATTAGGGGCAATTATTCTTTTAGGAATAATATTTGTTTCGTTTAAGTTTTCAGAAGCTGTTCTTGCTTCTTTTATTACCATCTTAGAAGTACCCAGCTGGTTTTTAATGTGGGAAGGCATGGCGAAGGTTTTTATTGATGCAAAAAAGATAGAGCCAGATTTTATTTTTTATAAGAAAATGACCAATATGACAATAAATTTTTTTGAGTATTAGTCATATTTTAAATATGTTTTCTTAAAAATATCATCAAAAAATCTTCAATGTTTATTTGTCAGATTTTTTGGATGAAGGAAATTCTCCTGAATTTCCTGCCCAGAAGAATTGCCCAAATAAGGAGGCAATTTTCTGTGTTCCAAAATTGAATCACAAACAAGAAACCCTACAATTTAAAAAGTAGAGTTTCAATTTATGGATATGAAAAAAGCAATAGGTCGTATATTTTTTTGGTTTCTTGCATTTATCCCAATTAGTTTTTACTTTGCAATTTTTACTCAAAATCTCACATTAACATTTATCACCTCAACTCTTGCCTTGATACCTCTTGCAAGGATAATTGGCTATTCGACAAAGGAGATTGTTCTTCAGACAAACCCTACCTGGGGTGGTCTTGTTAATGCTACTTTTGGGAATATTATAGAACTTATAATTGCAATAATTGCCCTGAGTAATGGGTTATTAGCTGTTGTTCAAGCATCTCTTGTCGGAAGCATAATAGGTAATATACTCTTGCTTATAGGCATCAGTATTTTTTTCGGAGGACTTAAATACAAATCTCAGAAATTTAATAAATATTCTGTTGGAGTTTCTTCTACCTTGCTTATTATTGCAGTTGCAGGGCTTGTGATACCCTCTGTTTTTTCTCTTACTTCACATGCTTCTGTTGGGCAAATAAAAATCTTGAATTATGCTGTTGCTGCGGTTATGGCTTTGATTTATTTTGCCGGCCTTATATTCTCATTTGTAACCCATAAATATCTTTTTGACCCAAGTGATGAGATTAAAGCAACTCATGAAAAACCAATCTGGAGTTTAAAAAAATCTTTTATTGTCCTCCTTTTTGTTACTCTTCTTGTTGCTTTTGAGTCAGAATTTCTTGTGCGCGGAATTGAAAGTGTAACAATTAACTGGGGATTAACACAGACATTTATTGGTGTAGTTCTCATAGCTATTGTTACGAATATTGCTGAAAAGGCAAATGCTATTCATTTTGCAAGAGAGAACAAGATAGATATTTCTATTGAAATAGGTTTGAACAGTGCAATACAAATCGCACTCTTTGTTGTTCCAGTATTGGTCTTCATAAGTGGAATTTTTAATTATGGCTTCTCGCTTGTTTTCTCAACATTTGAGCTTATTTCTATATTTCTGGCAGTGATGATAATCAATTATCTTTCTTCTGATGGAGAGTGTAACTGGCTGGAGGGTGCACAATTAATAACAGTATATTTAATTATAATAACAGCATTCTATTTTATTCCCTGATATATCAGTATTCTTTTTTGAGTGATACCTGTCTTTCTTTATAGCTTGTAAATCCTATATCCCTTAGGTACATCTTCTGGAACTAATATCCCAATTTCGTCTCCTTTCTTTGCCTTTTGTACAGGCTTTCTATCGATTTGCATACTTTCTATGGTTATCTCTATCTTTTTTTCTCCGCCAATTATTTTTACTTTGTCTCCTACAGAAAGAGGTGCTGTCAGTTTTATGGCTGCTGCTTTGACATGCTGGAAGTAGCTACTTATTTCTCCTATGAGTTTTCCTTCGCTTTCTTTTGCCATTATACTATTAAGGGTAAGAGATATATAAAGTTTGTGAATATATACATCATACACCCCTATGTTTTTACAATACATTGTAACATCTACAAAACTTTTGAAAGAGTGCGAATCATATGTTAATAACGGATATTTTGATGTAGGAGAACAGATTTCCATATGCAAAAATCTTTATAAACATCTTTTTCTTATGTTTATAATATAAACTGGTGACTTATACTGAAAGTGGTGAGTAAAAAATATACTTATAAAAATGGGAAGATTTATGGGCCCTATCTTTACTCTAATAAAAGAGTAGGAGAACGTATAGTTACAACTTATCTTGGAAAAGTTCCTAGAGAAAATAATCTTAGAAAAAATCTAATTTATATCTTTTTTGGAATATTGCTAGTGTCTTTATTTGCCTTTTTTTTATATCTTCCTTTTTCTCCTACGGGAAAAATTGTGCTGAATATAGAAGACTATTCTAGTGTAGGAGAAACCATTCAGGGCAATATCAAACTTAATCTTAAATCCGGAGAACTGCTTCCCAAAGATTCTAAACTTATCATAAACCTCGGAAGCCAGGAAAAAGAGTTTTATCTTTCTGATGTTTT
>Ga0247842_10000411_pt1 | contig 91275 bp, 67 predicted proteins | sample LaCruzMarch2015__3_FD_192411 | JGI IMG/M metagenome (GOLD analysis project Ga0247842, IMG submission 192411) | Freshwater microbial communities from meromictic Lake La Cruz, Castile-La Mancha, Spain - LaCruzMarch2015_19m | ecosystem: Environmental > Aquatic > Freshwater > Lake | place: Spain... | reverse complement strand
TTATGATGTTAAGAAAATATTATTTTTTCCTGATATTTGCCTGTGCAGCTGCCAGACGTGCGATTGGCACCCTGAACGGAGAGCAGCTGACATAGTCTAAACCGATCATATCGCAGAATTCCACAGAGCTTGGTTCGCCGCCATGTTCACCGCATATACCCAGTTTAATGTCAGGTCGCGTAGAACGTCCCTTTGTAACTGCCATTTGCATCAGTTGTCCAACACCGTGACGGTCAATAACCTGGAAAGGATCTAACTTAAGAATTCCTTTCTCGAGGTAAGCCGGCAGGAATTTACCGGCATCATCGCGTGAGAATCCCATCGTCATCTGGGTCAGGTCGTTTGTTCCGAAGGAGAAGAATTCCGCCTCCAAAGCAATACCTTCTGCAGTCAAGGCAGCACGGGGAACCTCAATCATTGTTCCGACCAGATATGCTATCCTGTCGCCACGTTCTGCAAATACCTTTTCGGCAGTAGCATTGATAATGTCGGCCTGATTTTTAAATTCGGCTACTGTGCCAATCAGGGGTACCATAATCTCAGGTCTGGCATCAATTCCTTTGGCTTTCAGATTCATAGCTGCTTCGATGATCGCACGTGCCTGCATCTCAGTGATTTCGGGATATGTGATTCCCAAACGACAGCCACGATGTCCCAACATAGGATTAAATTCCTCCAGTTCAGCCACTTTTATCCGGATCTGATCAATTGATATTCCCATTTCCGCTGCAAGTTCTTTCTGGGTGGCTTGCTGGTGAGGAACAAACTCATGTAAAGGCGGGTCAAGTAAGCGAACGGTAACCCCATAACCTGCCATTGCTTCAAATATTCCTTCAAAGTCAGACCGCTGATATGGTAACAGTTTTGCCAATGCTAATTTACGGCCTTTAATGTCGGATGATAAAATCATTTCGCGCATCGCTTTTATCCTTTCACCTTCGAAGAACATATGTTCTGTCCGGCAAAGACCAATTCCCTGTGCACCAAACTGACGTGCGATAACCGCATCTTTTGGAGTGTCGGCATTGGTTCGCACTTTCATGCGGGTATATTTGTCGGACAACTCCATCAATTTTGCGAAGTCATTACTTAATGCAGCCTCCTGGGTTTTTACTTTCCCTTCGTAAACTTCACCTGTTGATCCGTTCAATGAAATCCAATCGCCCTCTTTATATTTTTTCCCACTCGCCTCGCAAGTCCTGGTTTTATAGTCTATACGCATATTTCCTGCACCTGACACACAGCATTTGCCCATTCCGCGGGCAACAACAGCAGCATGGGAAGTCATACCTCCGCGGGCAGTAAGAATACCCCTGGCAATTACCATCCCTTCAAGATCTTCAGGAGATGTTTCAATTCGCACCAGTATCGAATTTTCGTATTTCCCCGCCTCATCGGCAAAGAATACTATCTGGCCGGTAGCAGCTCCCGGAGAGGCAGGCAACCCCTTAGCTATTACTTTTGTTGTAAGAAGGGCTTCGGTATGAAAAACAGGGTGTAATAATTCGTCCAGTTTATTTGGTTCAACACGAAGAAGGGCTGTTTTTTCATCAATAAATCCTTCTTGAAGCATATCAACAGCCATTTTCACCATAGCTGCACCTGTCCGTTTTCCGTTACGTGTCTGAAGCAGCCAAAGTTTACCATTCTGTATTGTAAACTCAATATCCTGCATATCGCGGTTGTGGTCTTCGAGCTTCTGCTGAATCACCATTAATTCGGCAAAGGCAACGGGCATCGATTCTTCGAGTGATGGAAATTTAGCGGCGCGTACTTCTTCGCTGACATTTTGAAGAGCAGCCCAACGATGTGATCCTTCAAGGGTTATTTCCTGCGGAGTACGGATACCAGCAACAACATCTTCTCCCTGAGCGTTAATCAGGTATTCACCATTGAAAATATTTTCACCTGTCGAAGCATCACGCGTAAAGGCGACACCTGTGGCTGAATTATTTCCCATGTTACCAAACACCATTGCCTGAACATTCACGGCGGTTCCCCATTCGACAGGTATATTGTTGAGTTTGCGATAGTAAATTGCCCTGTCGTTCATCCAGCTTTCGAAAACTGCACCAATTGCCCCCCATAATTGTTCCCATGGATCAGAAGGGAAGTCTTTGCGCGTTTTCTTCAAGACAGCTGCCTTAAACCTAAGAACCAATAATTTAAGATCAGCTACGGTAAATTCGGTATCTTCCTTTATTCCTAATTCCTCTTTCATCGTCTCGATGATTTCTTCAAAAGGATCTATATCCTCTTTACTGTGTGGTTTTAAACCAAGCACAACATCACCATACATTTGAACAAACCGGCGGTATGAATCCCATGCGAACCGTTCGTTACCCGATTTTTTTGCAATCCCTTCAACAGCCAGATCGTTTAATCCCAGATTAAGGATCGTGTCCATCATGCCTGGCATTGATGCCCTTGCACCTGAGCGGACCGAAAGCAAACAAGGATTGTCTTTTGAACCAAATTCGGTACCGGTGAGCTCCTCGATATATGTCACCGCCTTCTTAACTTCTTTACTGATCATTTCAAAAGCGTCGAACCGACCTTTTTCATTAAAAGCAGTACAAACCTCAGTGGTGATCGTAAATCCCGGAGGAACCGGAACTCCGATCAGATTCATCTCCGCAAGGTTGGCGCCTTTTCCTCCAAGCAGATTTTTCATCTCTGCTCCCCCTTCAGCCTGTCCATTGCCGAATGTGTAAACGTACTTTGTCATAATTACTGTATTAATTTGAGAACAATTTTAATTGTTTTTTTGGTCTGCAAATTTAAGTTTATTTTTCAAATGTTCGACGGGTGGAGGATAGATGTTTCCATTTTGTAACTTTTAAAAGATATTTTTGTAAAAAATCAAAATAATGAGAATTTGTTTGATTGGAGCAGGAAACCTTGCCACCCAGCTGGGATTGGCACTTTCAGAGAATGGGCATACTATAGTGCAGGTTTGGTCGCGGACCCTGAAGAGTGCTGCTAAGCTGGCCGCAAAACTGAAATGTCAATACACTACAGACATATCTTTAATATATTATGAAACAGATATATATATTATTGCAGTAAGTGATCAGGCTATTGAGGAAGTACTTGCCAAACGATTATGGGGAACCGCTTTGGTCGTTCATACTGCGGGTAGCACACCAATGAGCATACTCTACCCATATTGCAAAAACTTTGGTGTATTTTATCCGTTCCAGACTTTCACAATTGCAAAAAAGGTCAATTTCTGCCAGGTTCCTGTTTGTATCGAAGCGAATTCGCCACAAAACCTTTCCGTCCTTAAAGAATTAGCGGGCTCAATTACTCAAAATATCAGATTGTTTGACTCTGATCAAAGACAGAAAATTCATCTTGCGGCTGTATTTGTATGCAATTTTGTTAATCATCTATACACAATTGGTGCGGAATTGTTAAAAGAGGATGGACTTGATTTTGAAATCCTCATCCCGCTTATACTCGAAACTGCATCTAACGTGATGAACCATTCACCCGAATCTTCCCAGACAGGCCCTGCACTCAGAAAAGATAAAATTGTTATGAATAAACATTTAGCATCTCTCGAAAATCATCCTGATCTTAAAAAACTCTACACCCTCGTAAGCAAACGAATTATTAAAACCCATAAATAATAATAATGGTATTTTTTAAAGAAGAATTGACTAAGGTTAAAGCTTTTGTATTCGATGTTGATGGTGTTTTATCTTCATCAACCCAGGTTCTCACCCCGGAAGGGGAAACGGTCAGGACATCGAACCTGAAAGATGGGTTTGCCCTGGTATATGCAGTGAAAATGGGATATCCGGTTTGTGTAATCACCGGAGGAAAAACAATTGATGTTCTCAAGAGATGTGAAAAAATAGGTATTAAGGATTTGTACGCCGGGTCGTTGAAGAAATTACCGTGCCTGTATGATTTTCTGGAAAAATACAATCTTAAGTCAGAAGACATTATGTATATGGGCGACGACCTGCCCGATTATCCGGCGATGAAAGTGGTTGGAGTTCCGGTTTGCCCCCATGATGCCGCTCCTGAGATCAAAGCAATTTCACATTATATTTCTGATAAAAACGGGGGGGAAGGTTGTGTGCGGGACGTTCTCGAACAGGTGTTACGGGCCCAGGGTAAGTGGATTGATCCTGAAAAAATGAACTGGAATATTTTCTGAGCCGGAAAAGTAAGGTTGTTTAATTCTAAATGCTTCAATCAATGATAACTGATTATAAAATTATCCTCGCTTCAAAATCCCCCCGCAGGAAAGAACTTCTGGAAGGGTTAGACATACCTTTCGAAGTTATTGTTCGCGAAGTTGAAGAAACCTTTCCTGATTGGTTGTCAATGGAAGAGGTTCCGGTTTATCTTGCAAAATTAAAAGCCGTACCTTTCTGCAATGAACTTAGCAGTAATACGCTGGTTATAACCGCTGATACAATAGTTTGGATTGACGGAACCGTTTTGGGAAAACCTCTTAATTGCAGCAGTGCCGCAGAAATGCTCAGACAATTATCAGGTAAAAAGCATATTGTTGTAACGGGGGTTTGTCTGACAACGAAAGGAAAACAAGTCGTTTTTTCGGCTTCGACGGATGTTTATTTTAAAAATTTGTCTGATAGTGAGATCGAATATTACCTCAGAAAATACCACCCTTATGATAAAGCCGGATCTTACGGTGTTCAGGAGTGGATAGGGTATATAGGGATTGAAAGAATCGAAGGTTCTTATTTCAATGTTATGGGACTCCCCGTTAAGCAACTTTATGAAGAATTATTAAAGTTCTGAGTGTAGAATTGTCCTTTATTTTCCGTTAATAATCGGTTATTTACGGTTATTTCCGGCTATATACGTAAATAACCGGAAATATCCGGCTAATATCCGACTGCGACTAAAAGTCTGATCAACTTTGTGTTTTAATATTCCTTTTTGAACAGAGTTGACTTTTTTAAAACCTTTTTTATGTACAGCAGCAAGATACAATCCGCGGAATCCGAAAAGGAAACAACCTCCACGCAAACTGATATATGTCAGTTGCTGATATCCGGAATCCATACGCTCGCAGAAGCCGAGTCGGAAACCTTGAAACTAAATCACAAGCTTGAAGTACACAAAACAGAGCTTGAATTACAGAACGAAAAACTCAGGTTGGCGAAGGAACAGGCAGAAGTTACCACCGAAAAATATATTGAATTATACGATTCTGCTCCGTCAGGACATTTTGCCCTTTCAAGGGATAGCAAAATCATTGATATTAACCTACATGGATCGCGCATGATTGGCAAAGAACGTTCACTACTGACAAATAGTTCGTTTGGCTATTTTGTTACAGATGAAACGAAACCAATCTTCTATCGCTTCCTCGAAAAAGTATTTATCAGCGATTCGATTGAATCATGTGAGGTACTGTTGTCAAATAGCGGACAAACTCCGCAGTATGTACACCTCACTGGTATCATTTCCACAAATAGGGAAAATTGTTTGTTAACGGTGGTAGACATTTCAATGCGCGAGCAGGCTGAGGCTGAATTGCAACTTAAAAACGAGGAACTTCAAAAAAACAATGCCGAAAAGGACAAATTCTTTTCTATGATAGCCCATGACCTGCGTGGTCCCTTTGTTGGATTTTTAGGTATGACAGAATTAATGTCTGAGGGATTGTCTGATATGACCATGGATGAGATTCAGGAAATGGCCCTCGTTATGAAAAGCTATGCAAATAATCTATACCGTTTACTCGGAAATCTTTTGGAATGGTCACGTATGCAAAGAGGATTAACTACCTTGCTTGCGTCAACATTTTTACTGAAGCCAAAAATTATTGAAAGCATGGTATTAATAATCGAAGCTGCCAATAAAAAGGAGATAACAGTCAGCTACGAAATAGCGGAAGAACTGACAATTTATGCGGATCCAAATATGCTGAGTGGTATCGTCCGTAATCTTGTATCCAATGCTGTTAAATTTACTCCCAAGGGTGGTGCCATAACTATTTCTGCAAGAAATGGCATCGATAATTCAGTCGAAATTACTGTCAGGGACACAGGTATCGGTATGAGTTCAAAAATGGTCACTAACCTTTTCCGGCTAGGGGAAAATGTGAACCGCAATGGTACTGAAGGTGAGAGTAGTACCGGTTTAGGACTGATAATTTGTAAAGATTTTGTCGAAAAACATGGAGGAAAACTGTGGGTTGAAAGCGAAGAAGGAAAAGGAACTACCTTTCATTTTACATTACCAGCACAAAATGAAAAAATATAGCAGGTTGGCTATGACTTATTAATATGTCTGTGAATCAAAAAGTTAATAATATCATTATATTTTGTTTGTTTTTTCATCCAGCCATTATAATGAAAAAAAACAGATTTGTATTCGATTCATAATTTTTTTGCATAACTTTCGGAGTTACGACTTTTTGAAACGGCATTGAATTTCACAAATTCCCTTTCACATGAGGACCCGAAAAGTAAAATCCAAAGAACATTCAGAGAATATATCTGACGTGACGTTCCGGAACAAGGACTTCCCTATTGTTGGAATAGGCGCTTCGGCAGGCGGACTCGAGGCATTGGAACTGTTCTTTGGTAATATGCCCGCAGACAGCGGTATGGCTTATGTGGTTATCCAACACCTCGATCCAAACCGTTTAGGTATTATGCCAGAGATTTTGCAGCGATTTACCATTATGAAAGTATATCAGGCAACTGATTGCCTTTTGGTCAAACCGGACTGCATATACGTCATCCCTCCCAATAAAAGCATGTCGATACTGAATGGCGAACTTCATCTCTTTACCCCTGTGGAAGTAAGGGGATTGAGATTGCCTATTGATATATTCTTTCGTTCATTGGCAGACGACAGGCATGAAAAAAGCATAGGAATTATCCTTTCGGGAATGGGTTCAGATGGGAGTATGGGACTGAAAGCCATAAAAGAGAAAAACGGTATTGTGCTGGTTCAGGATCCTGCCAATGCAAAGTTTGATGGCATGCCGTGTAGTGCAATCGATGCTGTTATTGCTGATATTGTTGCCGATGCAAATGATTTGCCTTCTAAACTAATATCTTTCCTCCGTTTTGTACCGGTTCTTAAAACAAAACCAGAAATAGATATTAATAAGAGCAATATTGATAAAATCATCTTACTTATCCGTGACCAGACAGGGCACGATTTTTCGTTGTATAAGAGAACCACCCTGTTCAGGCGTATTGAGCGGCGAAAAGGTGTTCATCAGATTGAGAAGATAAACAACTATGTCCGCTTTTTACAGGAAAACCCCAAAGAAGTTGAGATACTTTTTAAAGAATTGCTTATTGGTGTAACCAGTTTTTTCCGGGATGCTGATGTATGGAATATGTTGAAAGAAAATGTTATTCCTTCCCTCATAAATGAATTGCCCGATGGATATAACGTGCGTGCCTGGGTTACAGGTTGCTCAACTGGAGAGGAAGCATATTCACTGGCAATTGTATTCAGGGAAGTTATCGAAAAAATCAAAAAGGGCAGGAGCCTGACTTTAACCATTTTTGCCACTGATCTCGACACTGAAGCAGTCGAAAAAGCAAGGCAAGGTTATTATCAGAAAAATATTATTTCCGATGTTTCACCCGGGCGCCTCGACCGGTTTTTTACTCCTGAAGCTGATTGTTTCCGCGTGAATGCTATTATACGTGAAATGGTAGTATTTGCCAACCAGAATTTAATCAAGGATCCCCCATTTACCAGGCTCAACATCCTTACTTGCCGGAATATGCTGATATATATGGAATCCGAATTACAATCAAAATTGATTTCGCTGTTTAATTATAGCCTTAATCCAGGTGGTATAATGATTCTTGGCACTTCCGAGGCACTTGGAAATCATACCGAAGAGTTTGAAGATATTGATTCCAGATTGAAAATTTTCAGACGTTCTGCGACTCTGCTGACAGCTAACCTGATAGATTTCCCTAGCTCGTTTCATCGTCTGCCGGCAATGAAAACCGGGAAGGAGAAAACGGCGAATGTTGCTGAAAACATCCAGAATCTGGCCGATCAGGTTCTGCTTCAGCGCTTTTCCCCTGCCAGTGTGCTTGTAAACGACAGAGGCGATATCATTTATATTACTGGTCATACAGGGAAGTACCTGGAACCACTTGCCGGCAAGGCAAACTGGAACATTTATGCAATGGCGCGCGAAGGATTACGAGAGATACTGCCCGGAGCATTCCGTAATGCAATGCAGAGCTTCAATGCAGTTACGCTGCATCATATTAAAATAGGGACAAACAGCGGTGTTCAATATGTCGATGTTACCGTTCAGCGTATTGAAACCCCGCCTGCAATCAGAGGCATGGTTATGGTAATATTTTCTGATGTACCAGCAGTAGCAGAACATTATGAAATCAACAAGAGAACATTAAGCCGAAGTAAAGCCTGGCGGACCAGGGAATTGGAGATTGAACTGCAACGAAGTTATGAAAACCTTCAAAGCTTGCATGAAGAGATGCAAACATCGCAGGAAGAATTAAAATCGACTAACGAGGAACTGCAATCAACAAACGAGGAATTACAATCAACAAACGAGGAACTTACAACTTCCAAAGAAGAGATGCAAAGCCTGAACGAAGAGCTTCAGACGGTAAATGCTGAATTACAGATCAAAGTATCGGATTTTGCCCAGGCAAACAACGACATGAATAACCTGCTTAACAGCATAGAAATTGCCACTCTTTTTCTCGATAAGGATTTGCATATACGGAGGTTCACAGATCCTGCAACTGAAATATTTAAATTGCGCAAAACGGATATCGGAAGGCCATTTACAGACCTTGTTACCGAATTGGAGTACTATAATATTGAAAACGATGCACGTCATGTACTCAGAACCCTTTCAATTATTGAAACGTCAGTTCCAACCAGCAAAGGAAAGTGGTTTAAAGTAAAGATTTTGCCATATCGCACAGTAAATGACCATATTGAAGGACTTGTTATAACATTTATTGACATAACCGAATTTAAAAGGATAGAAGCAGAACTTAAAAAAACAAACGATGAACTTTTCATAAAAGCGAACAGTCTTCTTGAAGAAAACCGTTATCGTCGCCTCTTCGAATCTGCAAAAGACGGGATACTCATCATTAATGCGGAAACCGGAATGATTACACATGTTAATCCATTTTTAATTGATTTATTGGGCTTTTCAGAAAAAGAATTCATGGAAAAAGCAATTTGGGAAATTGGATTATTGAAAGATATTGTAGATAATAAGGGGAAGTTTTTAGAATTAAGGCAACTGGGATTTGTCCGTTACAGCAATCTGCCACTTGTAACAGCTGAAGGGCGACAAATTAATGTTGAGTTCATTAGTAATGTTTACGAGGTAAATTAATATGAAGGTAATCCAATGTATAATCCGTGATATCAGCGATCGCACGCAGGCGGAACCATCTTTCGGGCAAATGAAAACGAAAACCTGATCCTTCGGGGATTTTAAACCCTTCGGGGATTTTCAACCCTTCGAGGGGTTGAAAACCCTCGAAGGGTTATAAACAAACAATTTGGTTACAATGAGGAAAAACAAAAAATCAGAAGCCGGCACCCTTCGTCAAAAAGCAGAAGATGTGCTTGATAAAAAGATAAAAGGCATAGGTCATAAGGATGTTGAGGATTCCCGCCTGTCCTACCAACCCGTCACCCCATTAACTAATCAACTAATCAACCTGTCATCCTATCAACCTCTCCCTCAGGTGCGGGAAATGTCCAACAATTCATCTGAAGCCGGCACTTTGAAGCTCATTCACGAGCTTGAGGTGCACGAGATAGAACTTGAAATGCAAAATGAGGAACTCATACTTGCAAGATCTGCTGCTCTTGATTCGGCAGACAGGTATACCGAATTATTCGATTTTGCACCATCAGGCTATTTTATACTTTCAAGGGATGGCAGGATTATTGAGGCTAACCTAAGCGGATCGAAAATGCTTGAGAAAGATCGGAGCAAATTAAAAAACAACAGGTTTGGCTTCTTCGTTACAGGCAGTACTAAACCGGTCTTCAATTCTTTCTTACAAAAAGTGTTTGACAGCAATGTCAGGGAAACCTGTGAGGTGGCCTTCTCAATAAATAACAATTCGCCAATATATGTTCATCTGACAGGTATTGTTACCGAGAACCGGGAACATTGCCTTCTGACCGTGACTGATTTCACTGAGCGTAAGATGATGGAACAGGAATTGATAAAAGCTAAAGAACATGCCGAAGAAAGCGACCATTTGAAATCAGCATTCCTTGCCAATATGAGCCACGAAATACGAACGCCTATGAATGGTATCCTTGGCTTTGCGGCATTGTTAAAAGAAAAAGGGCTTACAAGCAAAGATCAGCTGGAGTACATCCGCATAATCGAGAAAAGTGGCAACCGTATGCTCAATATTATTAATGACATTATTGCTATCTCAAAAGTGGAATCCGGACAAATGCAAATTTTCATTTCGGAATGCAATTTGAACGAACAAATGGAGTATGTCTATAACTTCTTTAAAACTGAGGCTGAACAAAAAGGGCTAAAGGTTCATTTAAATAATTCATTGCCCGGGAATAATGCCTTTATCAGGACAGATGAGGAAAAAGTCTATGCAATTCTGACAAACCTTGTTAAAAATGCAATTAAATATACCGACTGTGGCAGTATTGAATTCGGATATTCCGTAGTTTCTGCCGAAGCATGGAAAGATACCGGAAATGGCAAGATTATTAAGTTTTTTGTTAAAGACACGGGGATTGGAATTCCAGAAGACAGACAGGGTGCTGTTTTTGATCGTTTTGTTCAGGCTGACATAGGTGATAAAAGGGCATTTCAGGGAGCAGGATTGGGATTATCAATTTCGAAAGCTTATGTTGAAATGCTTGGAGGCAGGATTTGGGTGGAAAGCAGTTTAGGAAAAGGCTCGACCTTTTATTTTTCAGTTCCTTATGAGGCTGGACACAGATCAGATTGCGGTTGTCAAAATATTATTGTTTATGATAAAGACGAAAATCAGGCTGATGCTGAAGTTCCGGGACTTAAAATATTAATTGCAGAAGACGATGATGTATCGGTAAAGCTTACGTCATTTGACGTCAACATATTTGCCAAAGAGATAATATTAGTAAAAACGGGTGTTGAAGCTGTTGAAGAATGCCGCAAAGCGCCAGACATTGATTTGGTGCTGATGGATATTCAATTGCCGGAAATGAACGGATATGAAGCCACCCGGCAAATAAGGCAATTCGGTAATAATGTGATCATTATTGCCCTGACAGCATATGCGCTGACAGGTGACAGGGAAAGGGCTATAGCCGCCGGATGCAATGAGTATCTTGCAAAACCATTTGGGCGGGCCTCTTTGATTGCGTTAATAAACAAGCACTTTAAGAAACAGGGCAAGTATTGATTGATTGGAAGCCCTGACAGGGTTTCAAACCCTGTCAGGGCTATAAAAACTTAACCTCATGCAACAAATAGAACCACTGATAAAAGGAAGATTCTACCATATTTACAACAGGGGGATTAACAGTTGTGACCTGTTCTGTAAGTACAACAATTATGAACATTTCCTTGCATTGTACAATAAATATGTTTCGCCTTTTGCCGATACATTTGCTTGGGTGCTAATGCCTAATCATTTTCATTTGTTTGTGCAAATTAAGGAGAAACCGGATTTTGTATTACCGGGATCACCCAGCCCTGACAGGGTTCCAAACCCTGTCAGGGCTGGAGATCCTTCGCAAATTTTTTCGAACCTTTTCAATGCATACGCACAAGCTTTCAACAAACGTTTTGACCGTCATGGTAACCTCTTCGAGCGTCCTTTCAAACGAAAATTAGTTGATGATGAATCATATTTCAAAAGTTTGGTTATTTATATTCACAACAATCCTGTGCATCACGGGTTTACACAACATTCGATGGATTATCCATGGTCGTCGTATCTGACCTGTATTTCGGTTAAACCTACACATCTACAGCGCGATACAGTTATAAATTGGTTCGGGGGTGAGTCCAATTTTATTGCTGCTCATAATAAACATATAGATAAAGTTGATTTGGAGCACTGGTTGGGGATATAGGGTTAGAGTAAATAAGCCCTGACAGGGTTTCAAACCCTGTCAGGGCTTGAGTTCTGCGAATTATTGTAAATGTCCTGAATCAGCAGGCCGGCAAGTGTGAACCCATAGATTGCTGCAATATGGGCAACCGTTCCGTTGATTACCGCTTTTTGAGTGCACCACTCATGTTCGGACAATTCATGATCGTCACATTCAGTATTAATTTTTGGACAAAGGCACTTGTCGGTACCGCACGATGATCCGAACCCCAGGTTTTCCAGTAGTTCTTCACTGTAAACGCACATAAAGGGCTTTGCTGGTAAATCACCTTTTCGCATATATTTCCTTATTTTAGCACCAAAAGGGCAACCTTTCACTTTCCAGAATTCTGAAACGCGCACCTGTGTTGGATCCAGTTTAAGGGAAGCGCCCATTGAAGAGAATAAAACTCCATTGGATCTTGTGGCCATCCTTATAAGATGAACTTTGTTGCTCAGACTGTCAATGGCATCAATGATATAATCGTACGATTCAAGGTTAAAGAGTGCATGATTCGTTTTGTTGTAAATCTTTCGAATAGCATTAATTTCTGCAGTGGGGTTGATTTCGAGCAATCGTTTCCTTAAAGCGTCAGTTTTCAATTCTCCAATAGTCTGCATCGTGGCATGAACCTGTCGGTTGACATTAGTGATGCAAATACGATCAGAATCCACGATCGTGAGATATTGGATACCAGATCGTACAAGGCTCTCCGCACACCAGCTGCCTACACCACCTATTCCAAAGATAATCACCTTTTTCCCGGTAACTTCTTCCATTTTCTCTTTTCCTAATAAAAGCTCGGTACGCTGAAATTTACCTTTGTCTGACCTCATGTTAAAATTATAACAGAAATAAAATAATAATTGTGGCTCGGAAAGAGGTAAATGTTTGGATACAATACTTCCCGGAATAGCAAAACATTGCAAAGATATAAAACCTGAAAACTTACCCAAAACCTGAACTGATGGAGTTATAAATAAAACAATTCCAAAAAAGCCTCAGATTTGCATAAGATTAAATTGGCTATATTTGCACGAATCCATTTCCGTTAAAACTGTTAGTATGCGTTTGAAATTATTGGCATGCAAGGTGTTACAGAGGGAAATAAGTATGCTGGTGGCTCAGTGTGAATATTTTGTTGATGTAACTTATATCAGGCAGGATTTGCATAACACGCCTGATTTGCTCAATATTGCCTTGCAGGATGAAATCGATAAGTTGGATAAGGGTGAAGATAAATATAGTTGTCCAGAGCCTTTTGACGCCATTTTATTAGGATATGGCCTGTGCAGTAACGCGATAACGGGTATCAAATCTGCCCGACATAAACTGGTTATTCCTAAAGCTCATGATTGCATTACCTTTTTATTGGGCTCGCGTGAAGCCTATAATCAGCATTTTTACGATAATCCGGGAACATATTGGTACAGCACAGGTTGGGTTGAAAATACCAAATCGCCCAGTAAAAAAAGGCTCGAAGAGATAAGGGCACAATACCTCGAAATTTATGGCGAAGAAAATGCCCAATACCTGATGGAGATGGAACACAACTGGGTAAAAGATTACAATACAGCAGGTTTCATTAACTGGAGCGAAATAAATTCAGATAATGCGAGGGTTTTTACAAAAAAATGTGCACAATCGTTGCAATGGGACTATAAACAATATGAAGGTAGAAGAGGGTATTTGGAAGACTTTTTAAATGCAAGGTGGGACCAGAATTATTTTCTGATTCTTCAGCCCGGCGAAACGGCTGAGCAATCGTACGATGTTGAGGTTATTAAGGTGAAACAGTAAAGTCGGGTGTTATTCCTTTCCTGTATTAAATGAAGAAACAATTAATAAAACAAAATGAAGGTAGTTGCGATAAACGGTAGTCCTAAAAAAGATGGAAATACTTTCCATGCTTTAACAATGGTTGGAAACGAACTAATTGCTGGTGGAATTGATTTTAAAATTCTTCATATTGGTCATAGATTGATTCATGGCTGTAGGGCGTGCGGCAAATGTGCTGTCAACAAAGATGAAGAATGTTCGATTAAAAGTGATGATGTAAACAGATGGGTTCAGCTATTAAAACTTGCAGATGGTATTATTATTGGCTCACCAGTTTATTATTCCGGTATTGCCGGATCAATGAAATGCTTTTTGGATCGGGTTTTTTACGTGGCCGGAGTCAACGGGGGCTTATTTCGACATAAAGTTGGAGCATCAGTTGTTGCTCTCAGAAGAACTGGTGGTTCCGCAACATTTGACAGCATGAACCATTACCTCAATAACTCTGAAATGATCATTGCCACAGCCAATTACTGGAACGTAATTCATGGCAGGAATGCAGGAGAAGTTACCCAGGATTTTGAAGGTAAACAGATCATGCGTGTACTGGGAAAGAACATTGCCTGGCTGTTAAAAATGAAAGAGGCTTCAAAGGGTTTGGTTGAAGAACCAAAAGCAGAACAAAAAGTGGCGATGAACTTTATTAGATAATGTTTCATAACTTGCATTACAATTCAAACTTTATTAAGATGTTTAGAATTGGAAAATTAGAAAATAGGTTAGTTGTCCTGTTGTTATCGTTTATTCTAATCGCAATCATAGGTGTATAGTACTTGTCTTTTTTCTTTTAGCCGGACTACTCATATTTTCGAGTGAAAAGAAGAATAACCAAATAAAAGAAATGAATGAGCATTTAATTAAGATTAACGAAGAGAAGAATAAATTTATCTATTACACTTGAAACAAGTGAAATAGAAATCCCGTTAAGCTAAGATGAACGCTATTTGAGTGAAGTAATCAATAATCTTTTAACAAATGCTATAAAATATTCAAATCAAAATAGTGAAATCGTAGTAAAAGTTTCAAAAACAGGAAGAAACAGTGTATTAACTGAAATTATTGATAGCGGCAAATGAATTGAGGCTGATGAGCAGACTAAATTATTCAATTATTTCCAAAGAACAAGTACAGAGCCAAGAGCAGGAGAAAAGAATACTGGTTTAGGCTTAGCTATTGCAAAAAAGATAGTTTCAGAACATGGGGGTAGAATAGGTGTAAAGAGCGCTATTGGGATTGGTTCGAACTTTTTTTATGAATTATATCAAAAGTCGTGAATTACCCAAATGGATTAATAGAAATTTTATTCAATGATTGTTATTCAAGCTAATTTCACTATTTTTGGTACATTACCATCCTGGAAATAACTAACCTTAGAACCAAGCTATGAGCATCTTCAAACGCCTTTTTGGTAAAGACCAATCCAGACAGCAACTTGAGGTTCCTGATCAACATGAAAAAACTAAATCAAATCCCGAAGCTTCAATCCCGGTTGATTTGCAAGAAGAAGCCATAATTTCTCAATCACCCAAACCAAGGATTGAAGAAAAAGTTTCTGAGGTTAAATATTCTGAGCTTCCAAATTCCCATAAGCGCACCATTCGAGTCTTTATCTCATCCACCTTCCGTGATATGATGGAAGAGCGTGACGCGATGATGACCCACACCTGGCCTGAATTGCGCCGTTTTTGCCGCGAGCGGCAGGTGGAATTTGTGGAAGTAGATCTCCGCTGGGGAATTGCTGAAGAGCAAAGTACCCGCAAGGAAACCCTCAAACTCTGTCTGGATGAAATCCGTGCCTGTCGGCCATTCTTTATTGGCTTGTTGGGAGAGCGTTACGGTTGGGTACCGGATGATGATGCCTTTACCTCCGATTTAAAAGAAGAACAACCCTGGCTCAAATCTATTAAGGGAAAGAGTGTGACTGAGCTGGAAATTCTTCATGGAGTGCTTAACAATCCGGAAATGGCAGGCCGTGCATTTTTTTATTTCCGCGATCCAAAATATGTGGAAATAGTTCCAAAAGAGAAAAAAGCAGATTTCCTTTCTGAAACACTCGCAGATGCTGAAAAGCAAACTGAGTTAAAAGATTTGATACGGAAAACCTGTACTGAAAAAAGTATCCCGCTTAAAGAAAACTATTCCGATCCTCAATCATTAGCTGCACTTGTTCTTGAACAGCTTAAAGCAGCCATCGGGATCCAATTCCCTGTTGAAGAAATTCCCGATCCATTAACTCGCGAAGCCCGCGATCATGAAGCTTTTGCCGAAAGCCGCCGCCGAACCTATATTGGCCGCCCCGACTACTTTGATGCACTCAACAAACATTGCAACCAAAATGGAAAACCGTTGATTTTATTAGGCGACTCCGGCAGTGGAAAATCGGCTTTGTTGGCAAATTGGGTTGAACATTGGCGAAAAATTCACCCGAATGATTTCATTTTCCAGCATTATATTGGTGGTACGCCTGATGGTTCGGTACACTGGAAACTGATGAGTCGCATGATGGCTGAAATCAAGCAGTGGTCAGATGATACTGATGAAATACCCCGAACCAACGATGATATTCTAAGGGATTTTCCCCTCTGGCTTTCCAAGGCCAGAATAATAGCAGAGCATAAAGGTGTTCACTCTATAGTTGTTATAGACGCCCTTAACCAGTTGGAAGACAAAGATCGTGGTAGGTTGTTGGGCTGGTTGCCTGCATATCCTTTTACCGGGGCGTTGCGGCTAATTGTTTCCACACTACCTGGAGACACACTTGAGATCCTGGGAAAACGGGATTGGCCAACTCATCAAATACAACCGTTCACAAAGGATGAGCGCCGTAGGATGATTATCGATTATCTTGCCCGATTTGGCAAAAAATTCGATGTACAACGTCTCGTTCGGCTCTCTGCTGAACCTGCTGCTGCCAATCCGCTCTATTTGAAAATACTGTTGGATGAAATGCGGGTGACAGGGACTCATGAAAAATTGGACGAACGCTTGAACGATTACCTCGCTGCCAAGGATATCCCAGCTTTATTGAGCAAAGTGCTTGGCCGTTACGAGCGCGACTATGAGCATGACCGTAAAGGACTGATAGGCGAAGCTCTTGGCCTGATTTGGGCTGCACGCCGGGGACTCACCGAAGCAGAACTTTTGCAACTCTTACGACCCGCTCACCTCCCCCAGTTGCCTTTGGCAATCTGGGCTCCTCTGCGCTCAGCATTGGAGGAAGGGCTACTGGACCGGGGAGGAATCCTAAATTTTGCCCACGACTTCCTGCGTACAGCTGTAGAAGCTGCTTTTTTACCAGACTTGGATAAAAAGGATGATTTTAGGATACAATTAGCCGGCTATTTTGAAGACAAAGTTCCTGATTCCCGCATTTGTGATGAGCTGCCATGGTTGCTTTACCAAACAAAATCTTTTCAAAGACTCCGTAATTGTCTGCTCAATCCCGATCATTTTGTTGAAATATGTATTAGGAATGAACTTGAATTAGTTAATTACTGGGTTGTACTGGGTGAAATAAAAAGTATGGGACAGCAGTATCTAAGTTCATTTAATGAATGGGGCAAAAAGAATTCAGATGAACGAATCTCCTTTGTAGCTAATGAACTTGGAAATTTTCTCTATAATTCTTCTCTTTTTGCCGAAGCGGAGCCAATAGTAAAAAAAACACTTCAATTAAATGAGAATATTTTTGGGGAAGAACACCTGAAAGTTGCCATTGCTTTAAACGATTATTCAATGCTACTTGCAAGGACCAATCGCCCTAGCGAATCACAGCCACTTCTGAAAAGAGCTATTAGCATTAAAGAAAAAATTTATGGCAAGCATCATCCAGAGGTGGCAATTAGCATCAACAATCTTGCAACAATATATTATGATATAGGTCAACTGAGCGAAGCTGAACTTTTATTTAAAAGGGCTCTCCAAATTGATGAAGATAGCTATGGAAAAGATAATGATAAAGTTGCAGACCGACTCAATAATCTCGCAATATTGCTGCACAACAGTAACCGCAAAAAAGAAGCACAGCAGTTGATTAAAAGAGCCCTAAGAATATATGAAGATAGTTTCGGAAAAGAGCATCCAAGTGTAGCAAATTGCCTTGGTAACCAAGCCGCTTTGCTAATGGAAAACCATAAATTTATTGAAGCAGAAGCTGTAATTAGGAGGTCTATAAATATTTATGAGAAATTATTTGGTAAAAACCATCCTAATATGGCAACTAGTTTGGGTATACTCGCCGAAATTCTTAATAGTACCAAACACTTGAGCGAAGCGGAATCGATATATAGAATTGTGCTTCAAATTGATGAAAACAACTTTGGGGTAAATCACCCAAATGTGGCCATAGATCTCAACAACCTCGGAAGTTTACTTGTAGAAACAACCCGAAATGAAGAAGCTGAGATTATGATGAAGAGAGCTATTCAAATTAATAAAAGTAGCTATGGTGATAATCACATATCAGTTGCAAATATTCTTATGAATCTATCCAGTTTATATTATAAGACCGGTCGCTTAGAGGAGGCAAAACCAATTCTTGTCATAGCACGTGAAATTTTAGAACAATATAAAAAGAACGAAGGTTTTGAACATCCTATTTATACTAACTTGATAGCCATTCAGCTACAATGCCGTATTCGTGAAATCACAAAAAAAAATCTTATATATGTTATCCTATTCCTTATTCTTGGAATTTTTGGATTCATATTATGGCGAATGTTGTGATAAAAAGCGATTAGATTTGAATTGCAGATGGTATTTATGGCAGGCTCATAAAAACGAACAATAATGAAAATTGCAATTCTATCCGATATTCATTCCAATCCGGAAGCATTGGACGCCACATTTGAAGATCTTCAAAACGAAAATGTTGACGCCATTGAGAAGATCCAAACTGCTGGAATACCTTTAGAAAATGGATAGAGGTTTAGGCGTTCTTTCAATTTTTCTTCAAATAACACTAATCTTTCCCTATTATTTCCCCTAAAAAACAGAAACCGCCTAACTATTAATAAGTTAGACGGTTTTATAGTACCCGGGGCGGGACTTGAACCCGCACGACCGTAATGGCCATTGGATTTTAAGTCCAACGTGTCTACCATTCCACCACCTGGGCATTATCATGAGCGGGAAACGAGACTCGGACTCGCGACCCCGACCTTGGCAAGGTCGTGCTCTACCAACTGAGCTATTCCCGCATAAAATGCACCATAAAAAGAACAATGTTTATATGAGCGGGAAACGAGACTCGGACTCGCGACCCCGACCTTGGCAAGGTCGTGCTCTACCAACTGAGCTATTCCCGCATTTAATTCCTCAAAATCAGTTCCTTAAACCTATATAACATATAGTTAGACAATACTGGTGTTTTGTCTAAGAGGGTGCAAATATAAAGTATTTTTTTTACTATGAAAACAGAATAATTAAAATTCCGGCCAAGGCCAGAAGATCGGTTAGTAAAAAATTATAATACTTAGTCATCAGCGAAATCTGCGTAATCTGAGGGAGAACAATATTGCCCGCAGTTTACGCAGATTAACACAGAAAAAGAATTACTTTTTTGAAGTGGTGCTGCCAACAGCTTCTTTCAAAGCCTGAACCGGATAACGGAAAATATATTTGCCCGATCCCAGGATGAGTTGTAATTCGTTTTTATTTTGAACATAGCCGGTCGTAACCACCATTCCATCCTGCTTAACCTGTTCTGCTTTGGCGTAAGGCAGAATTACAGTAGCAGAGGTATTTGCAGGAATATTTACTTCATAGACAAATTCTTCGTTTTCAAATTTCCACGACGATACCACTTTCCCGTAAAGGGTTAAAAGCTCTGCATTTACATTAGTCATTCCTCCACCTGGATGAGGTGCGAGTATTATATGTTTATAACCAGGATTTTTAGGGTCGATGTCAATTCCGGCAACATGGTGGTAAAGCCATTCACCGATAGCACCGTATGCGTAATGATTGAAACTGTTCATTCCCACATCCTGGAATGTGCCATCTGGTTTCTGTCCGTCCCAGCGTTCCCATATCGTGGTCGCACCCTGTAAAACCGGATATAGCCATGAAGGATATTTCCTGTTATTCAGTAACATGAATGCAAGGTCATCACGGCCGATTGCCGAAAGTGTTTTGCACAGCAATGGAGTACCTACAAATCCGGTGGTAAGATGGCTGAATTTCTTAACATCTTCAGCAAAGTATCCTGCAGCTTTGGTAACCATATTTTCCGGAAGCAGATCAAATGCAAGAGCGAGGGCATATGCTGTTTGTGTATGAGAAACTAATCGCCCGTTTGGTGTGACAAATTCCTGGTTAAATGCAATTTTTATATCATTAGCAAGTTTCCTGTATTTTTCGGCATCCTCTTTCTGTCCGATTATAGCAGCAATTTTACCCAATAATGTGGTTGAATAATAATAATAGGCAGTTGCAATAAGATCTTTCTCGGTAGTTGCGCCAGGATAATCAGAACTTGTAGTTGCAAAAGCGAGCCAGTCGCCAAAGTGGAAATCATTTGTCCATAGATTGTTCTTGCCTGCCCTTGAGATCATATAACCTACCCATGCTTTCATACTTGGGTATTGTGTTTCCAGAATCCGTTCATCACCATATGACAGATAGACAGTCCAGGGAACAATTATTGAGGCATCAGCCCAGGCTGTCGAACCTCCACCACCGTTCAAAACATCGGGGATAACATGTGGAACTTTTCCATCAGCCAACTGATCGGCAGTAAAATCACCCATCCATTTCGTGTAAAAAGCGGCAACATCAAAATTAAATGCTGCCGTCATGCTAAACACCTGGGCATCGCCTGTCCAGCCAAGCCTTTCATCGCGCTGCGGACAATCAGTGGGAACATCAAGAAAGTTACTCTTCTGGCCCCATTGGATATTATGTTGTAGTTTATTAATTAAAGTATCTGAGCAACTGAATATTCCTGTGGGTTTCATATCCGAATGGATCACAACTCCGGTGATTTGATCAAGAGAAGGCGCAACTGCCATTCCATCAATCTTAACAAATCTAAAGCCATGGAATGTAAAATTTGGTTCAAAAGTCTCCGTTCCTTCACCTTTGATAATATAAACATCTGTAGCTTTTGCACCGCGCAGGTTTTCGGTGTAGAAATTACCAGCCTTATCTAACACTTCTGCAAATTTCAGTGTAATCTTATCACCTTTTTTTCCTGAAACTTTTAATCTCACCCATCCGACCATGTTCTGTCCCATATCAAGAACATTTTCACCCTTAGGGGTAATAATCAGTTTGATAGGTTTGATCTCCTGAATAGCCTTTACCGGAATACCTTTGGGCGCAATAAGGATATCGTTCGCATGGTTAAAAGCTACTACATTGCTCCATTTACCCATGTCATAATTTGTCTTGTCCCATCCCGTTAGTTCAAGACGCGCATCATAAAATTCGCCATTGTAAATATCCGATTCAACAATAGGCCCATTCGTGGTAAATTTCCAGCTTTTGTCAGAGCAGACAGATTCTGAAGTGCCATCGTTATATGTAATTTGCAGCTGAAGTAGCATAGCCAGTTGTTTCCCGTAGTATGCCCCTCTATTAGACCAGCCAAGGTTTCCGCGGTACCAGCCATCTCCCAGTACGACGCCGATTGCATTCTGATCTTTTAACATCGAAGTAACATCATAACTCTGGTATTGTAAACGTTTATTATAACTGGTCCAGCCTGGGGTGAACAGATCAGAGGAAACTTTGGCCCCGTTAAGGTGTAGCTGATATAATCCGAGCGAGGTAACATAAACGCGGGCAGATTTAATTTTTTTGGCAATCGTGAACTCCTTCCTGAAGTATTGCGCCGGTTTAGATTCTTTCAATTCTTTTTCATCACCGCTCGAAATCCAGGTGGCCTTCCAATCGGCAGGTTTCAGTATCCCCATCTCCCAGGAGGCAGGTTCGCTCCAGGCTGTCGCTTTATTTTTATTATCCCAAACGCGTACCTGCCAATAAATTTGCTGCATAGAAACTAAGGCCGGGCCGTTGTAGACTATGTTAACTGATTGCGAACCATTGACTTTGCCGGTGGTCCACATCAATTTGCCGGAACTCAGTTTAGAAGGCGATTCTGCAACCCTGACTTCAAAAGCAGTTTGCATCACATCTTTTTCAGAAGAGACCAACTGCCAGCTGAGCCTGGGTTTGAGAACATCAATCCCAAGGGGATTTGTCTTGTATTCGCAAACGAGTTGTTTAACTTCGTTTTTAGCAATAACAGTAATAGCTAACCCGCTGATCAATAAAAGCAGGGTTACGGACTTCAAATAACAAATAGTTTTTTTCATTAATGATAATTATTGGGGTTTAAAATTATTTACATATTAATTTTTTACGGGCAAAAATGATTTCGTTACTTCATCTGTATCTTTATATTTCACACGAAGTTCCTTTAATTTTTTTAATAGGACTGCCTTGATAATGGCATATTCCGGATCATCATATACACTTTTCATCTCGTGCGGATCCTTTTCAAGATCGTATAACTCCCACTCGTCCACATCATAATAGAAATGAATGAGCTTATAATGCTCTGTCCTAACTCCATAATGCCTTTTTACTGAATGAACTGACGGATATTCATAATAATGGTAATAAATGGCGTCTCTCCATTTCAACGATTCCCCATTTAAAATCTTACGAAACGATTCACCCTGCATTTCCTTTTGCTCCTTAACACCGGCATAGTTAAGAAAGGTTGGCGCAAGGTCAATATTCTGAACCATTTGATTAACAACAGTTCCAGGTTTAATCTCCCTGGGATATCTGATTAGCAATGGTGTGCGAAATGACTCTTCATACATGAAACGCTTGTCAAACCAGCCATGTTCACCGAGATAAAAACCCTGATCGGAAGTATAAACAACAATTGTGTTCTCAGTTAAACCGGTTTTATCCAAATAATCCAGGATTTCACCAACGCCGTCATCTATCGATTGAATACATTTAAGGTAATCGCGGATGTACCTTTGAAATTTCCAGCTTGCAAGATCTTTGCCCTGAGGCCTGGTTTTAATAAATTCCTCATTTCTGGGATTATATGCAGACCGCCATGCTTTGAGTTGTTGATTGTCCATCCGTTTAATATCCGAAACAAAGTCCGTTGGATCGCCCGTATAAGGATTATTTTCGAATTTCATATCATGTCCCCATCCCAACTCTTTGACAATTTCCATCTCCTGGGTATGTGCTGCTGTTCCACGACCGGAATAATCATCAAAAAAACTTCCAGGAAACTGAAAAACACGATCTTCATAAAGATTTAAATACTTCTCTTCAGGCAGCCAGTTACGATGCGGGGCTTTTTGATGATACAACAAACAGAATGGTTTGGATTTGTCGCGCTTTTTATCAAGCCAGTCGAGTGCAAATTGAGTAGTCAGGGATGTTACGTAACCGTGATATTGTTTTTTTACACCATTCTCAATAAAATCGGGATTGTAATAATTCCCCTGACCTGGCAGAACATTTGAATAGTCGAAACCCTGCGGAATTCCATCGAGATGAATTTTTCCAATCAAAGCTGTCTGATAACCGCTTTGCTGCAAAAGTTTGGGAAAGCTTACCTGATTCCAGTTAAAGCCGCCCACATTATCAATCTTCCCGTTGAGGTGACTGAATTTACCTGTAAGCATAGCAGCCCGACTGGGTGCACACAGCGAGTTAGTGACAAAAGCCTTACTGAAAATAGCTCCCTCTTTGGCTATACGGTCGATATTAGGGGTAGAATTCAATCCTGATCCATAAGCACTAATTGCCTGATATGCATGATCATCGCTCATGATGAAAATAATATTCGGAAGTTTTTGTACCTGATGGTCCCCTTTGCAGCCGGAAATCAGTCCGGTGGCACAAAGCCCCAACGTTGTAAACATCTTGAAATTATTATTCATCTATACTTTTGTGGTTAACCAAACAACATCTAACGACTTACAATATTATCAAATAATGCTTACATAAAAATCATTTTTGTACCTTAATTCTTCCTGGTTCCCGAACATTAGCCCCTTTAATTTTATTAATACCGTCGCCAAGATCATACCTTGCTTCTTCGGCTATTTTTGTCAGATCAGCAACAACTTCAGGATTCTGCTCTTTTACATCGTACCGTTCTCCCGGATCGCGCCGCAAATCATAAAGTGCAGTTTCCACCTGGACATTTCCGGTTTTTCCCGGGGTACCATTTTTCCCGGGGGCAAATCCCACGTATGTTTGTGAACCGTGCGGAAGTATCAGTTTCCATTGATTTTTACGAACCGCTTCCAGACAATTCGAATTGTAAAAATACAAAAATACTTCACGTGGGCTGGCATCCTGGTCACCGGTAAGTAAAGGAAGAATGTTGACACCATCGATTCTTTTCACCGGGAGCGGAGCTCCGGCAATTTTGGCTAATGTTGGTAAAATATCAATTGTAGAAGCTATTTTATTGCATACAATCCCTTCAGGAATATGTCCGGGCCACTTCATGATACATGGAACCCTCTGACCACCTTCCCAGCTTGTTCCTTTTCCTTCACGAAGTCCTCCGGCCGAACCTGCATGATTGCCAAAGTTAAGCCATGGCCCGTTGTCTGATATAAAAATAACCAAAGTATTTTTGGCAATCCCGTTTTTTTCAAGTGTTTCTATTATTTGTCCTACCGACCAATCGATTTCCATTAATACATCGCCATAAAGCCCTTGTTCACTCTTACCTCTGAACTTTGCGGATACCGCAATGGGAACATGTGGCATAGAGTGAGGCAGATAGAGAAAGAAAGGCTCTTTTTTATGCTTTTCGATAAACGATTTAGCCCGCTCAGTATACATGGTGGTTAGCTGAGCCTGATCATCCATTGTAGTGATTTCTTTTACCATTTCATTCCCGTCAATTAATGGGAGAGGAGGAAAGCCAGCTTTATTTTTGTTCTGTGCCGGAGTTACCACCGTACCATCAATATTATATTTCCACATATCATTGGAATAAGGCAATCCAAGATATTCGTCAAATCCTTGCTGCAAAGGTAAAAACTCCCGGTAGTGGCCCAGATGCCACTTTCCGAAAATACCGCTCCGGTAACCATTAACCTTAAGTATCTCAGCAATTGTCTCTTCCTGTGGGTTTAATCCGATCTCCGACGATGGGAACAATGCTCCGCCAATTCCCACCCTGTTTGAATAACAACCTGTGAGTAAGGCAGCACGCGAAGCACTGCAAACAGCCTGGGAGACATAAAAATTCGAGAATCTTATCCCATTGGCTGCAAGTTTGTCAAGATTTGGTGTTTTATATCGGGTTGCACCATAGCAGTTGAGATCTCCATAACCAAGGTCGTCGGCCAATATCAGGACAATATTGGGAAGCTGTCCGTTTCTCAAAATTTTCCTGCCTGGTTCCATGGCGTGGATTGATGTCACACCCATTAAACCTCCCAATCCTAACCAAAAAAAATGATCGTTTCTCATTTGTATCCTTGGAAAGTTATTTAATTAACACATAATCAACTTATGCATATTTACTTATCCTGAAATTATCCAAAATAATCGCCATAATGAGAACTATTTAATGGGTGAGAGGATATGAAAATATCAAAAGTCTAAACTTAGTAAATAAATAGTAAATTTGTGCAGAATGCTTTTATTTAGTTACAATTTTACAGTCAATATTTTGGAGTTTTAAATAATAGCTTAATTTTAGGCACACATTTTGATGATTTATTTTATATTTACGGTCAAAATATTCAGGCTATGCCCGAAAAAGTAAATCTTACAGGACGTTGGCGATTCGAGGAGGATTTCGGATTTGGAAAGGACAGCGGATATGCTGAACTTAACCAAAAAGGTGATTCTCTGAAGGGTGTCCTGCGTTTTTCGGAGCAGATAGATGGTGAAGAAACATTTATAGTAAAACAGGAGGTTGGTGGCAGGATAACCGGATCAAAAATCAGTTTAAAGTCGCATTCCTGCGAAATTTTATTTAGTGAGGAAGACATTATCTATGAGCTGGATACATGGGTAGGTGAACTGTTGCCTAATGGAAAAATTGTGGGTAATAGTTGCGATTCCGAAGGCACGGGTGGCTCTTTTACAATGGAGCGCGAGAGCTTCGAAACTTCAAACTTATCGGACGATCACCAATTTGGAATGAACTAGGAGCTGATAATGGCTGGCAACTGGCAACTGGCAACTGGCTGTAGGGTTGATAGGTTGATAGTAAGTTGTCACCAGCCACCTCCGGGTTTATTTTGCCACTACAGGCATACACAGAAGCCCATGTACAATTTTGTGCCTTACTACTTTTCCTCAACCTTGTTCCTTTTCACTTAATTCGAGCCATCGTAACTCTTTTATAACCAATAATTCAGCGATTTCACCATGACGCTGTGATATATTTACCAGCTCTTTTGAAGGACATTGTCCGGAATTCATTGTTTTTTCAATCAGCATTTTCTCATCTTCGAGCATTTTAATATCCTTTTCAAGTTGTTCTAATTCGCGTTTCTCGTTGAAGCTCAGTTTCTGAACCCCCAATTTTACTGGTTTTTGTTTAACTTCCTTTTCGGATTTTTCAGGTGTATTTTGTCTTCTATTTTCCATCCAGAGGCGGTAATCGGAATAATTCCCCGGGAAATCTTTCGTGTGACCGTCACCTTCCAAAACAAATAAATGATCGACAATCTTATCCATAAAAAAGCGGTCGTGAGAGACAACAATTACGCAACCCTGAAAACTGCGCAAATAGTCTTCAAACACATTCAGGGTCATAATATCCAGATCGTTTGTTGGCTCGTCCAAAATAAGAAAATTGGGATTACGCATCAGTATGGTGCAGAGATAAAGTCTTCGTTTTTCACCTCCGCTCAATTTTTCAACAAAATTATATTGCGTTTCCGGTGGGAAAAGGAAATAATTAAGAAACTGCGAAGCTGTCATCCGGTTCCCGTTTCCAAGGTCAACTACCTCAGCTATCTCCTTGATAATATCGATCACGCGGTCACCCGGATTAAAACTAATCCCATCCTGCCGATAATAGCCAAAGCTAATCGTTTCTCCTACTTCAATAGTTCCGGAATCGGGTTTTAAGGTTCCTGTGAGAAGATTTAGAATCGTAGTTTTACCACTGCCATTTTTACCGATGATCCCTATTTTTTCGGAACGGGCAAAATTATAACTGAACTTATTCAAAATAACCAGTTCGTCAAATGATTTTGACAGGTTTTTAACATTCAGGATTTTACTGCCAAGCCTTTTTCCCTGGACAGTGAGTTCAACCTCGTTTTCATTGCGACGTTGTGAAGCCTTCTCCTGCAATTTAATGGCATTTTCGGTCCGGTATTTCGATTTATGACTTCTTGCCTGAGGCATACGACGAAGCCACTCCAGTTCGGTACGCAACAAATTTCTGGCCCTGTCAATATCTGCATTCATCGACTGGATTCTCTCTTCTCTTTTCTCTACATAATATGAATAGTTTCCTTTGTATCTGTAAATTGTATTATCTTCTAATTCAATTATTTCATTACAAACACGGTTTAAAAAGTAACGATCATGTGTCACCATGAACAATGTACATTTTGCCTTTTCCAGAAATTTTTCAAGCCATTCAATCATCTGCAGATCAAGATGGTTTGTAGGTTCATCAAGAATCAGGAAATCGGGTTCGTCGATAAGGATATGAGCTAATGCCACTCTTTTTTTCTGTCCGCCTGAAAGAAATTTAATCTGCTGATTTATGTTGGTTATCCTGAGCTGAGTCATTATTTGTTTAACCCTGAGTTCAAAATCCCAGGCATTGAGAACATTCATCCTTTCAATGGCATGATCAAGAAGATTCTGATCATTATTTTCGATAGCTTTTTCGTAGTTTTTTACTGCCTGAACCACTTCGCCCGACGAGTTAAGCGCTGTTTCCAAAACTGTATCCTCAGGATTCAGATCCGGATTCTGACGTAGGTATCCAATCGAAATATTGTTGGACAACATGGATTTCCCGGAATCAGGACTCTCCAGGCCTGAAATAATATCCATTAAAGTAGATTTTCCAGCCCCGTTTTTAGCGATCATTGCTACTTTCTGCCCCTCTGAAATAGAAAAACTAATTCCTTCAAAAAGAGCCAGTTCACCCCAATATTTTGAGAGATTTTCTACCTGGAGGTATGTGACCATAGACAATTTAAAATTAATTGGACAAAATTAGCAGGAAAATTTACAAAAGAGATCTTAATTTTGACACTCATCTTAAAGACTAACACATGACTTTGGAAGAGAGATACGACAGGGTACTTAAATGGTTTAAGGTAAATATGCCTGTGGCTGAAAGCGAACTAAGTTATACCAATCCATTTGAATTGTTGGTCTCCACAATTTTATCGGCACAATGTACTGATAAACGTGTAAATCAGATCACTCCCGAACTTATGAAGAGGTTTCCGACACCTGAAAAGCTTGCCGTAGCTGGACCGGAAGAAGTTTTCGGTTACATACGTTCTTGTTCATATCCGAATAGTAAAGCAAAACATCTGGTAGGTATGGCGCGGAAACTTGTCAATGACTATAATGGAATCGTTCCCGAAGATGTGGATGAATTGGTTAAACTGCCAGGTGTCGGAAGAAAAACTGCAAATGTTGTTGCTTCCGTAATTTTTAATAAACCTGTCATGCCGGTCGACACCCATGTTTTTAGGGTAGCAGCACGTATTGGACTATCAATTAATGCAAAATCCCCGGTTGAGACAGAAAAACAACTCATCGCTCATATTCCTGAAGAGATGATTCCAATAGCCCACCACTGGCTTCTTCTGCATGGAAGATATATTTGCGTGGCAAGAAAACCAAAATGTGAAGTATGTGGACTTCAGATGTTCTGCACCTATTACAATAACTTTTTAAAATAATTTGGGGTTGAAATGAGTAAAAAGTACTCGTAGAATTTGTTTATTGTCCATTCTTTGTACTTTTGTGGCAAATATTGCAATAGTAATATATTAGTTTAAACGAAAATTCAAGTTAGTTATGGCTTACAAAATTTCAGATGAATGTATCGCTTGTGGAACTTGCCTCGACGAGTGTCCTGTTGAGGCTATTAGTGAAGGTGAAATTTATAAAATTGATGCTGAACTTTGCACTGACTGTGGGTCGTGTGCCGAAGTTTGCCCTACCGACGCAATTTCTCCTCAATAATTACAGGAAGATATAGCCTGAAAACCTGCTGTAATCAGCAGGTTTTTTTTTACTTTCTTTTACCAAACTTTGGCTTAATCTTTAATAGTATTTAATATAACAAATTAGCCTTCAATCTCTTCCAGGATAAATTATTCCGGCTTTAGATCGTATTTTATCCAGTGTACTGATTAATGAAAGACTAAGTGAATGCGGCATTATATCGCTTTGGAGATGGTTTTCGTCCATACATTTCATTACATCAGCAGCTTCCAGCTTTAATCCGCCTGTTGCCGGGTCTTTCCAGTGGTAACGATTAACTTCAGATCCCGATGTTTCTACCGTAAGCTGCTGATCAATAGAAGATAACCTTCGTAAATGTAGTGTGCCTTTTTCACAAAAGATGTCTGTTCCAACACCTGATGCTGCCATAAAAGTGGCAAATATTGAGGTATTTACACCCTCATTATAATCGAAACCAATGGAAATACTTTGGTCTACACCTGTTTCTGAAAACTCAGCTTTAGCGATAATCTGTTCAGGCCCTCCTAAAAAATAAATCATATCGAAAACCGGATAAAGCCCGATATCCAGTAATGCTCCACCTCCTAAGTCAGGATTCATCAGCCTGTCAGCAGGATCATAGGGTGATTTGTTAAATCCGAACCACCCCTGGATATATTTGATTTTTCCCAATTCTCCCGAATTAATTATCTGCTTTGCCTTCACATATGAAGGCTGGTGGGGAGTGTAGAATGCCTCCATAAAAAAAACTTCATTTTTCCTGGCACATTCCAGCATCCTCTCTACTTCAGCCTGGTTTATACCGAGCGCTTTCTCACAAAGCACGGCCTTTTTATTATTCATGCATAGTTGTGCATGTTCGGCATGATGCGAGTGCGGTGAAGCGATATAAATAATATCCACCTGAGGATCGGCTACCAGGTCATTATAATTACCATAATAATGTTCTAAGCCAAAAGTTCCGGCAAATTCCTTTGCCCTTTCCACATTTCTGGATCCGACGGCATAGAGTCGGGCATTGTCAAGTTGCTTTAATTCATAAGCAAATTTTCGGGCTATTTTTCCCGGACCAAGAATTCCCCAGTTATAAACTTTCTTCTCCATGTATCAGGCGTATATGAATATTAATGATACCACAACGATATGTCTGTAGGCAATTGGCTGTTGGTGTCTGGCAACTGGCTGCTGGCAACTTGCTGGCTACCTGGAACCAATTTTTGATTTACATTTCTCACTATAGAACAAAATATTCTCCAAATATACCGCATATCTAAAAAATATTGCCATTTTTACAACTATTAATACAATACCTATGAAAAAACAACCTTCAAGAAGTGAGGCTTACGCCCTTTTATGTGAATATAATAAACAGGAAGGCCTGATCAGGCATGGGTTAGCCGTTGAAGCAGTAATGCGCTATTTTGCTGAAAAATCGGGAGATGATATTGAGATGTGGGGAGTGATAGGATTATGTCACGACCTTGATTATGAGCAATTCCCCGATCAGCACTGTACTATGACACAGAAAATACTCGAAGAGCGGAACTGGCCGGAACAGTATATCCGGGCAATTGTGAGTCATGGCTGGGGAATATGCTCGGATATAGAACCTGTTCATTATCTTGAAAAGGTTTTATTTGCCATTGATGAACTCACAGGTTTAATTACAGCCTGTGTTTATGTCAGACCATCCAAAAGTATTCTCGATCTGACAACAAAATCTGTGATGAAGAAATGGAGCACAAAGGCATTTGCCGCCGGTGCCAACCGTGATGTAATTGCCAAAGGAGCGGATATGCTTGGGATAAAAGTGGAAGAACTCGTTGATGAGACGATTCTGGGTATGCAGAAAAATGCTGAGGTGATCGGTCTGAAAGGGGATCTCTGATTTATTAGTTAGCTTCTGATTTTTAACTCATAACATATTGTTTATCATTAATATATCATTTGATTTAATTTTAAAAGTGCAAGAGAATGTGAATGATAACGACCTAATTCATGCATCAACTCTTACCTTGTTTGTAGCAAAAATGCTGAAAGGATTAAATTTGAATGAGGGGCTTGTTTTACAACATAGAAGACAACTTCGAGGAAACGAAAAGAATCGGAGCCTGGAAAGGGCTAAATATTAAGACTATAATGCAATGTTCAGCCCACTTCGGGGCTGGTCTTGCTTTTCATCCGCTTACCCCCGGTTCCGCAAGCTTCACCGGGGGTTAATCATATTAAACCACTGCGTGGTTTGCAGTAGTTTTTCAGCAAACTCTTTAACTTATCAATTTATTTGAGAGAAAATCGTATTGGAATAGTTAAAGAAACATCCACTGACTTACCTCCCACTTTGCCGGGATTCCAATCAGGCATTGAACTGATTACACGGATTGCCTCAGCGTCAAGAGCCGGATGTACATCCTTGGCAACTTTTGCTTTTTCTACTTCCCCATTTTGGTTAATAATAAAGTTTACTTCGATATTTCCCTGTGCTTTACCCGTTAATGCCTGATCCGGATACTTGATATTATCAGCTATATACTTCATTAATTCCTTCATTCCACCGACAAATTCAGGCATCTCCTCAATAACATTGTTAGAATGAATATCCATTTTTTGATTATCGGAATATTCATTGACTTCGACATTTACTTTGCTTATTTCTGCCGGAAGGATGACTTTCTTCTTGGTTTTAATTTCCAAAGCCCCATTCTTTGCTAATGGACCATATTTATCGGTCGCCGATTTTCCTCTTAATACATTTACAAAAGCAACATCATCAGGTTCAATCTGATCCATTTTACTTTTGTCGGCCATTTCACCATCCACAATAAATAAAGGTTCACCATCCACAATAAATAAAGGAGGATTTACTGTCATATGTGATGCAAAACTGACCTTAGGAAGCGCTGCTGGTGGTGTTTTATCAATTACATGACCAATCACCCTTACCGGGTCAATCCAAAAGGAACCAGATTCCATTTTTATAATCATGAAATTTTTAAAATCAGGTTTTACAATTGATGTTATTAACCCCAAATTTTGAAAGACCAATTCTCCATCTTTTGGGACATTATCAAAATTAAATCTTCCATCTTTATTGGTTATTACTCTATTATTAGTCCCTTTGATTGTTACTGAAGATTTTTGCAACGGTCTTCCATCTGACAGAAGGACTTTACCATAAACATCTCCAACTTCGGATTTTGGTAAATTTAATTTTGAATCGGAGGTCTCAGGTGATTTACTTTTCTCTTCAATTTCGGCATCCTTTAAATGAAAGGGCTGACTTATCGGGTCAGAGGTTTCAATTTCTGAAGGTTTTATCTTAGAATTATGACTTTCTAAACCTGAAATAATCTTTTTTAATTTAATCTCAACTACTCCATTTTTCCCTCTCTCACCATATTTGTCGGTTGCTTCTTTGCCCTTCCAGACATGCACTGATTCGATCCGGTCATGAACAATCTTGTCCGCCTCCTTTGTTTCAGATAAAACACCATCTATAAAGATTATTGGTTGATTTTCCGAATTGATCTTATCATCTAAATTATTCTGAATATCTGAAACCGAAATACCCTTTTTCAATATCACTTCTTCTACGCCATTTTTACCTTTTTTTCCATATTTTGCGATCACCATCTTATCCTTCAAAACATTGATCGATTCAATTTTTTGTTGTTTCACTGCTGCCACTACGAAACTGTATGGGACAGTAGTATCATTCACGACATATAAAGGATGAACCCTGAGGTCATGGCCTATTACGAATTTTTCATTCGAAATTTTTGCAGGATTCAACTTAATAACCATAGGCTTAACAAAATCTGGCACCAATTGTGCGGTTTCGTACCCCACGCTGGAAAACATCAGTTCCCCATCTTTAGGAACAGCCTTTAATGTGAATTTTCCATCTTTACCGGTTATTGTTCCGGTAGTTGCATTATTGATTGAAATTATTGCTCCGGCCAACGGCTTAAATTCCGGATTTAAAACTATGCCTTTAATAGTACTATCCTGATCCAATGCATTGGGAACTTTTTCAGTTCTTCCGAAAGCCATCAGCAGCAGGGCAAGTATGGGTAGAAAGGCCGCCGCCTTCCAACGCCAGGCATTGTTTGATTTTTGTCTGTTCATCATACCAATACGATTTTTAATTTGGCAATGATTAAAACTGTTTGCAAGTGCGAACTTCTGATGTCCGACACATTTTTCAATAATTAATAGTTGATATAGGGTTGCATCGATGCCGTTGTTAAGAGTGCTGTCATCAGCCTGAAATTCGTGAACCGCTTTCAGGTCCCTGATCAGCCAATAAATAACCGGGTTAAACCAGTAGAAGATTTTGACAAATTCCAATATAATCAGATCGTAGAAATGGCCATTCCTGATATGCGCCTGTTCGTGGATCAAAATCGTTTCACCGCTGGTTTCAAAATCGCTTCGCGAAATAAACATATAACGTCCAAGGGAGAAAGCCGGGATGTCATCTTTTGCGATCAGCAATCTAAAACCATCCTTGCTGATAACCTGTTCTTTATGAAACAGAATAAGGATTTTCAGAAACCCGGTCAATGAAGCCAGTAATGCCACAATTAACCCGGACAAATAGATCAATTGCAGTAGTTGAGGCCACGGAATTGCAAAATACCTGGAAGTTGTTTTCATCGGTTGTCCGGCGCCATCCTTTCTTGTCAATTCAACATCTTCCTGTAAATCAGTGTTGTACACTTCAATTTTGTTTGGGACAGGGACCAATTGAAATGAGATATCAGGTTGGATCGCTTGCGGCAAATGTACAAGTGGTATAATTGTAGAGAACCCGACAATCGAAAGCAGTATCAACCGGTTAAGATGAAAGAAAGTTTGTTTCCACATCAGTGTCCTGAAAACCAGATAAAGGACACTCATGCAAAGTGCCGACTTTAACAGATACAACAGAAGGTTACTCATGGCTGTTTGTTTTACTCTTTTCTACCTGACTGATCAACGCTTTTATCTCTTCGACCGAGATATTTTCCTCTTCTACAAACATCGATACGACCGATGAGTATGACTTATCGAAATATTTGCTCACGAGATTTTTGATAGTGTTTTTGCTGAACTCTTCACGCGAAATGATGGCAAAATAGCGGTAGGTATTCCCAAATTGCTCATGTCCGACGAAACCTTTCTCCTCAAGTCCGCGCACAATAGTCGAAATCGTATTGTAATGCGGCTTAGGTTCAGACAGTTCGTCAATAATATCCTTAACGAACATTGACTCCTTCTTCCAAAAGAGCTCCATTATTTCTTCTTCCCTGTTTGTTAAATGCTTCATAGTAATTTAATCTTTCAACAAAGATAACTAAAGTTTATAGTTTTGCAACTATATTTCATAGTTTAATTACTGGTTTTTTTAGTTATTTTTATGAGTGGGTGAAATTCTTAAGCCTTAGGAAGTGCTACGTGCTATATATCAATAATATGACATAAATTGATAATTGGCATAAATACATATTAACTATTTGAATTTTAGATTCAACATTAGTACAAATACATTTTAGCAATATCAAAAATCATTTTTATTTGAATAATTTTCCAATTTCACTTTGTTTAAATTTCTCCGGGACTTCAATATATAATTCTTTTATATCACCTTTTGTGATGATGGAATTATTAGATGTTGTTTCACTAAACAAGTTAAAAAATGTTCCAAAAAATTTTGGTTCGGATAAGTTAAATTTAATTTCGAATTTGCCATTATTGACAATTACCTTCCGAAATACATTTCTGCTTTCTAAATCAACTACATAAAGAACTTTACTATTTTTATATTATCCAGCGAAGTAGTTCGGATTCCTTGTTCTGATATACTTGGTTTACAAGCAAATGATCAATCGGTTAGTCCAATCGGAACAATAAGTTTTATCATTGTATGGGTTTTATTTATAAATTGTTAATTCCAATGATTTTAGCGGCAAATTCTCTAAATTCCTGGGCTATTTCAATTCCTTTCTCTAATTCTTCGTTTGATAAATAGATGGTTCTATCAGGATACCTTATTTGAACACTGAACCCATTTAATATTATAGCTTTATCGTATCTATCTTCACTTATATGTAGCTTATTAGTCAATAAATCCAATAAATAAATCAAATTATGAGAGCGTTGAAAATCAATCTCATAAAAACAAGTATGGCTTTTAAATATTTTTCTACTGCTTGTTGACAATGAAATGCAATTGTATCAAAGTAATCCGGAATGTGTAAAAATATCAACTTGGAAGAACCCAAATCATGGTCTGCTTTATCTATCCATACTCTAATATGATCGTCATTTGCGTTCATAAAGAATTTTTGATGTTTGAATGGCAGAATTTAAGAAGGAATACTTTTCATTTTTTTCTTTTTCAAATTCATCGCTTGTGTAAACGAGAATATCTATTGGTATCATCGAACCAATCAACAATTTTTGTATAGCAAAGCTACGTTTATGCCGTGGAAGGTCTGTATCCTGAATGACTAATAAATCGATGTCGCTATCAATATTTGGTGCGCCGGAAGCGTATGAACCAAACAAGATAATTTTATCCGGATTAAATTTTGAAGCAATCCGGGCAGCAATATCATATATTTTTGCTATCTCTATCATAATCCTAAAAGATCAACCGCAATTTAATACTTTTTTTCGAAATATGATGATTACATATAAACGTGTCAATAATTTACAATTTTGGGTTTGCTTACCTGGTTCACCAAATATACAATAGACTTATATGATATACCCGAGTGAAGACTTAACCCGATTTCACATGTACGGCTTGTTGAATAGCCATGTTTGATATTTTCTGATAACTGGGATCTAAGATCTCGCAATCCGTGTCTGTTAAGTTCCGGAAATGAAAAACCGCGGTCACCGGCAAACCCGCAGCAGTTGGTTTCAGGTATCACAACTTTGGCGGCACACTTTTCGGCAAGTTCGACCAGCTTGTTTTCCAATCCCATTTTCTTCGTGCTGCAAACGGGAAATATAGTAATTGTTTCGTTGATTGGTTTGATTTCCAAAAAAGGGAGCAGGTGGTCAAGAATAAACTCCACAGGTTCGAATAATCTGATGGTTGACCCCATATTTTCTTTCATCGTAAAAAGGCACGGGCTCATATCGCAAAGTATGGGATATTTCCCGTTTTCACTGGCTTTAATCAAAGCAGCTTCGAGTTGGTCCGATTTTTTGGTTCCTGCTTCAATGAAACCTTTGCTCGAAAAAGCCATTCCGCAACATAGCTGATTGAGGTTTTCGGGATAAATCACTTCGTAACCACCTTTATTCAGAAGCTCAACTATTTTTTCCGAAAGTTGCTTCTCTGTGCGGTGCTCCTTTGAAACGCCCATTGCCCTGTTAATACACGAAGGGAAATAAACAACTTTACGTCCGGTTATTGTTTTTGTGGATAAATTCACATTTATAGTCCTGGCCCCAAACGGCATGTACGGGTTCCAGAGCGGAATCCGGCTACCTGATAAAGTTCTTAACCCTACGGCAAAAAACTTCATAAGTGGAGTTCCCAATACGGAATGAAAGATACCGACAGTTGAAAGTACTACTCTTAGCAAAGCAGTAACACTGCTCATCCGATCGGCAATCCAGACAGCCCGTTTCTGTCCCGGACCAATCTCTTCCGTACGCAGGGCTTTGATCATTTTACCTGTATCAATTTTTACCGGACAACTTGCAGCACACAAACCATCGGTTGCACAGGTGTCGTTGCCCTGGTATCTGAATGATTTTCTCAATAAGGCTAAAATATGTTGTTCCTGACCGTTGCCTGAAAGCCTTACCATTTCACGATAGACGACAATCCGCTGACGGGGAGTAAGCGTTAGTCCCGCTGAAACACAGGTTGGCTCACAAAAGCCACATTCAATACATTTATCAATCTTTTCACTGGCTGCAGGAAGAGGTTTCAGATTTTTAAGATGAGCTTCCGGGTCAGTATTTAATATCACACCCGGATTGAGGAGGTTTTTCGGGTCAAATATATTTTTGATCCGTTTCATCAACGCGTAAGCCTCTTGTCCCCACTCCATTTCAACAAATGGCGCCATATTCCGTCCTGTGCCATGTTCGGCTTTGAGCGAACCATCGTATTTTGATACCACGATTTCAGCAACTTCTTGCATAAACTGCCGATAACGGCTGATTTCACTCTGCAATCCAAAATCCTGTGTAAATACAAAATGCAGATTTCCTTCCAGGGCATGTCCAAAAATAACAGCTTCATGATACCCCCACTTCCTGAGCAAAAATTGAAGATCAAGTGTCGCTTCCGCCAGTCGTTTTACCGGAAAAGCAACGTCTTCAATTATCACAGTTGTGCCGGTTTTTCTCATAGCCCCTACTGAAGGGAATAGTCCTTTACGTATTTTCCAAAGCAAGGTGTATTCCTTTGGGACTGATGTAAATCCGACCGGCATTTCAGATGGTATCTCCTGAATTTTTTCGAGAATTATATCAATCTGTTTGTCAAGTTCCTTCTGCTGCAGGGCGCAGGTTTCAACAAGCAGTGCACATGCTTCCGCACTGAGTCTTTTAAGATACGCAGGCATTCCTTCCTGGTTTTCAACTGATCTGAGACCTGCCCGGTCTATAAGTTCCACTGCCGAAACGGGAGCAGATTTCAGTAATAAAACTGCATTGCACGCTTTTTCGATATCCGGAAAGATCATAAGTGAACTTGCCCTGAACGGTTGGTTGACAACTGTTTTAAAGCTGATTTCAGCGATGAACCCCAATGTTCCTTCTGAACCAATCATCAGATGCTCAATAACGTCGAATGGACCGGAAAAATCCACGAGGGAATTAAGGCTGTAACCGGTTGTATTTTTCATTTTGTACTTCCGGCAAATACGGTCAGACAATTCCGGACTGCTCCTGACAGTTTTCACTATTTCAGAAATATCCTGAATCAGCTGGGGATGTGTTTGCCGGAATTGCTCTTTAGCGGAGGGATCAGAGGTATCAAGCAGTGTGCCATCAGCGAATATAATGCGCATACTGCTGAGTGTTTTGTAAGAATTTTCAGCAGTCCCGCAACACATTCCACTTGCATTGTTGGCGGCAATACCTCCAATCATAGCTGCATCGATTGAAGCAGGATCAGGGCCGATTTTTCGTCCGAACGGAAATAATGCTGCGTTTGCGCGTTCACCGGTTAATCCGGGTTGTAGTTTGATTATTAAGCCATTATCTGTAACCTCAAATCTCTTCCAATGATTTCCGGCAATTACCAGGACCGAATCAGATATAGCCTGACCTGAAAGACTTGTACCTGCGGCACGAAAAGTGACCGGAACAGACAGATTGGAACATTCCTGCAGAATCAGCGAAACTTCCTGTTCATTTTTTGCCTGAATGACCATTTTAGGAATGAGCCTGTAAAAACTGGCATCAGTACCAAAGGCCAGGGTGCGTAGTGGATCATGAAAAATTCGTTCAGCATTAATGACTTTTGTAATCTTCTGATAAAGAATTTTATATATTCCAACTAGCATATTAAATCACTTGATTTTGCGTTTCATCAAAGTTTTGCAAAAAAATCTGAAAACTATCTCATTTATTGGCTGGCACTTCTTTTCTATCCGGATACAGGACCAGACGAACAAAATTGTCTCCGCTCAGGTATTTGTTTGCAGCAACTTTCACGGCTTCCGAAGTAATTTTCTTCAATGAGTCCAGATATGAAAGTACTTCTTCAGGGTTTTCATTATTTTGGAACTGACCTACAAGGTAACCGAGCCAGAAATCATTTTCTTTCAGATTAACTTCGGTTACGCGACGTTCTTCGGCCTGAACTTTATTTATATCAACCTGAGCAGGGCCATTTTCCCGGATTTTTTTGATTTCGTCGAGTGCCGAATTTATCAATTTCTCAACATTTTCAGGAGCACATCCAAATGATATGAAGAAAGTATACCTGTTCTGTGGATATTTTGTGTAAGCAGCCCTGGATCCCACACCATAAACCCCGCTCTCGTCTTCACGAAGGCGTTCGATCAGCTTAATATTTAATATATCCGACAGGGCATCCAATAGGTTGTTCTCAGTCTCGTTGAACTGATAAATGCCACTAAAAACCAAACGAACAGTTGATTTTTGTTCCTGACCTTTAAAAACCTGTTTTTGCAGTTTTCCTTCAGGGATATGCAGACCCAGGTCTCGGGCACTCTCAACGCGTTTAGTAGAAGGCAGCCCCCCAAGGTATAGTTCCAGCATGGGTTTAAGCTTTTCTACATCAAAGTTTCCGACAAAGGTGAAGGTAAAATCACTTGCATCAGCAAAACGATCCTTATAAATTTCAAAGGCGCGGTCGATATTGATTTTATTGAGTTTTTCGATACCTGGGCCGGTACGGCGAACGCTATAATTACCAAGGACTGCAGAAACTGTGTCGGAGAATACCGATGGTGGATCGTTGCTGCGATTTGCAAGTGATGCTTTCTCCTGCGAAACCAATCCCTGGTAAACCTCAGTATCCTTTCTCGGTTGTGTAAAATACAAATAGACTAATTGCAGTGCGGTTTCAAGATCCTTGGGAGTTGCACTACCGGAAATACCTTCAGTGCGTTCACTTATATAGGGCGAAACGCGTACTTTCTTTCCGGTAAGGTATTTACTAAGTTGAACTGAGGTATAATCTGCAACTCCGCTATAATTGATTAACGATGATGCACGGGCTGCTGATTCATAATCAGCATCACTGTAAAGTGAAGTGCCTCCCGGGCTGAAAGCATTAAAATTAATTTCGTCATTTTTAAAATCCGTCGGCTTCAGTTCCACTTTCACACCATTACTGAGTGATAATTCAACTAATCCAATACTATTAATTTGCTTTTCTGCAATTACTTTGCCTGCAACCGGTTTTTTTTCAAGTAATGGTTTATCAGAAACATTATCGATATAGGCTGTAATTACACTTTTTTGAACATCGGATATCCATCCATTTACAATTGTTTCATTTGGAAGTGTCGCTGCATCTTTATCGGGTCCTAAAATTATAATATCACGGTTTACATCAACCAGATATTTCTTAACTATAGCATTGACTTCAGCCAGCGTTATCCCATGAAGGTTTTCCTGATAAAATTTGTATTCGTAACCGATACCGGGTGACGCCTCCTTTTTCAAAAAATGATTGAGATATTCACGTACATAATTGTCCGAATTGGTTTTATCTTTTTCTTTATATGCAGATTCGATATTCTGTAAAAGGTATTCCTTGGCACGGTCGAGTTCAGTTTGGGTAAAACCAAATTTTTTGGCCCGTTCGACTTCCGTCCAAACAGCTTTAAATCCTTTTTCGAGTTCACCAGGTTTCCCGACAATCAACGAAGAAGCGACATCAAGGTTTGCGATAAAACCACCTATTTGATTTCCTCCCTGGATAAAGGGCGGATTTGCCTGTTTGCTTAACTCCCCGATGCGGGCACCTATTATGCGGTTATTTAAAGATCTGAGAATGCTTTGGCGGTAATCAGCTGTTGTTATTAATTTACTTTCAGGATGTTTTATAAGAACCTGAGCAACAGTTACCGGAAATTCCTTATCAGTAGCAACAAAGAACTGATTCTTCTGTTTCAATGGAATCGTATATTCAATTCGTGGTCTCGGCTTTGCAGGTGATTTCAAACTGGAGAACAAATCTTTGATGGTTTTCAGTGTGGCATTAACGTCAATATCGCCAACTACTATTAATGCCTGAAGGTCAGGGCGATACCAGTCGGCCTGAAATCTGCGTATTGTTGCCGGGGTAAAGGTCTTCAAGACTTCTTCCGTACCAATCGGAAGTCGATTGCTGTATCTCGACTGATTGAAAATGACCGGCAAATATTTGTACTGCAAACGTTGTTGAGCGTTTTTGCCTAATCGTTTTTCCTCGAGTATCACACCGCGCTCTTTTTCAATTTCCATAGAATCGAGTGTTGCATCCTGTGCCCAGTCGCGCATAATCTGAAAGCCATTTTTCAGAACTTCCGGATCATCGGTTGGAATTGGTAACTGGTAAACTGTTTCGTCAAAACTTGTATAGGCATTCAAATCACTCCCAAAACGAACCCCTGCCTTTTGAAGGTAACTAACAAGTTCATTTTTGGGAAAGTGTTTGGTACCATTGAAGCTCATATGTTCCATAAAGTGCGCAAGTCCTTGCTGATCATCATTTTCAAGGATAGAGCCAACCTTATTGGCGAGATATATTGTCACCCTGTTTTTAGGTTCAGCATTTTTCCGGATGTAATAGGTAAAACCGTTTGGAAGTTTGCCCTCTTTGACTGCGGTGTCGAGCGGGATTATCACGTTTTTGACCGGAGTCAGCTTAACATCAGCTTTTTGAGGGCTTGTCTGTGAAAATGAAGAGAAAGGAAACAGGAAGATTAATGATATTATTGCAAATAGTATTTGCAACCTGAATTTTTTGCTCATATGAAATTTTTAAATAATATACTCAAACAAAAGTAGATATTAAAACTCACAATCTGTGAAAGTCTTTGCCAATGGGAAAAATATAAGAACCGTTTTACGATACATGATTTATGATATATTTGGATTTAAATATTTATTGGCACCTCTGGGAAACAGTGGTCACTTTGGTTGTAATTTGTGGATGATAAAGGATTTATGAATCAGCATTACACCATTTGGACGATTTCAACAACTGTCGGATAAACTGAAAGATAATTTGAAACTGTTTAAACTTTTAAGTCTCAACAATTTCCTAAGCTTGTCTTAGCTTCCTAAATTTTACTGAATGCCTGTTCAAGATCGTTAATCAGGTCAGCTTTATCTTCAACCCCTACCGAGACCCTTATCAAAGAATCACTGATACCTGCTTGTTCTCTCTCTTTTCGGGTAATTGATGAGTGGGTCATAAGGGCAGGATGTTCGATAAGCGATTCCACACCACCCAGACTTTCAGCCAGCGTGAATAGGTCAAGACTTTCCAGAAAATGTACTGCCTCCTTTTCACCACCTTTAATTTCAAATGATACCATTCCTCCAAAACCTTTGGCTTGTTTAATATTTAATGAATATTGCGGATGGCTCTGTAAACCAGGATAGTAGACGCGCTCAACCTTCGGGTGATTTTCTAGATACTCTGCAATTGCCATAGCATTTGACTGATGTTTATCCATCCTGAGTGAAAGTGTCTTTAATCCGCGCAGAACGAGATAGCAATCAAAAGGAGAAGGAACTACACCCAGAGCGTTCTGACAGAATTTGAGCTTTTCATACAGATCGCGGTCATTGAGCATGATAGCACCGCCAATCACATCGCTGTGTCCGGCGATATATTTGGTTATGCTATGAACAACGATATCGGCACCAAGTACAACAGGGTTTTGAAAATAAGGGGAAAGGAAGGTGTTGTCAACAATAACCAATTTTTTATGCCGGTGGGCAATTTCTGAAATTGCAGTTATATCACAAACTTTAAGTAGCGGATTTGTCGGCGTTTCAAGCCATATCAGCTTTGTTTCAGGTTTAATTGCCTCCTCAATCAGCAGAGAACTGGTCGCATCTACAAGGCTTATCGATATATTGTACTGCTCTTTCCAAAGTTTAAACAATCGTTTGGTTCCTCCGTATAAATCATCAAAACCGATAATATGATCACCAGGTTTCAGAAGCGTAAAAAGAATTGCAGCTTCGGCAGCCAATCCGGAGCCAAAACCAAGAGCATAATTGGTCTGTTCGATCGTGGCATAACGTTTCTCGAGGGCAAACCTTGTTGGATTGCTACTGCGCGAGTACTGGAAAAGGCCTCCCTTCTTAACCTCCTTACGGGCATAAGTTGATGACAGATAAATAGGTGCAACAACTTCATTATAACTGCCCTCTAAAAATTCCGGTTTTTCACCCACGTGTATTGAACGTGTATTGAATGAATGATTTTGCTGTGTCATTTGCAAAAAACTTTAATAATTGAATTTGCAAAGATAATGTGTTTGATCGATTTGAACAGGAAAATTTGATTGGGATTCCGAAAATTTGGGGAGATGTATTATATGATAAAATTATAAACCGAATTAGAAAATTAACCTAAAACATTGTTTTTTATAACTTTTACCTTATAATGATTTCTGATGCATCGCGCTGAACCCTATTAATTTTTTTCTTTTTTCATCCCATAACCTTAATTTCAGTGACCGGATGCTGGAGAAGAGAGTGATTGGCTTAATATCTTGAAATATTGGGTTTTCTCTGAAACAGACAGGTAGTTTGTAATTGGGTATTTTCGGGCTGAGATGATGGATATGGTGAAATCCTATATTTCCTGTAAACCATTGGAGAATCCCGGGAAGTTTAAAATATGAGCTTCCCTCCAAAGCGATATTTTTATAATTCCAATCCTTGCTTCTGGTCCAGACCACATTCTCATACTGATGCTGTACATAAAAAAGCCAGACCCCATGTACTGCGGCAATATAGAGTACCGGCAACTGTATCAGAAGATAGGCTTTCCATCCGATGACCCACATGGTTATTGCCATAACCGCAATAATTCCAAGATTGGTCAGGTGAAGGTAAATATGTTGTCTTAAATTCATAAACTTTCCCGGTAACCGGTTTTTCAGAACAAAGACCAGAAACGGTGCTATTCCGAAAAGGAATACAGGATAACGGTATAAGCGGTATTTAAAACGGCTCCACCTGGAGCCAGCAAGAAATTCATCAACGGTCAGCGTTTTTACATCACCGATCCCTCGTTTGTCGAGATTACCAACAGTCGCGTGATGTTCTATGTGTTCATGCCTCCATTTATGAAACGGCGTAAATGTCAGTATCCCTAAAATTATCCCTAAAACGCGGTTAAGAAGTTGAGATCTGAAAAATGATCCGTGTACACAGTCATGAAATATTATAAAGTTCCTTATAAGAAATCCTGCTGCAAATACAGATAAAAACAATGTAAGAAAATAGGAAATATTAAGACTCCAGACCATTGCCAACCAAAGTAACATGTATGGTAATACCGAGTTAATAACCTGCCACCAACTCTTTGAAGAATCTGAAAAGTTATATCCAGAAACAATCTGCATCCAGGATAGGGAAGTACTACTATTGGAATTGTCAACACCCATTTTTTTTATAACTAATGACAATAAAGAGTGCCTTAAACGCATTATTACAACCAATAATTTATAATAATGTAAGACCAAAATTATTACAAAGATATTACGGTTGTCCGGCGATTGTCATTGTATGAGGTATTATTTTATTGTAAATATTTTGAAGACCCTATAAATCATTGTGCATCTCTAAGAATTTTATGCAGTTAATTTCATCATGTATCCTGACCAACTCTATCTTTTTATGTATTTTTGTGTTTTATTGCAGAATGAATATATGTTAAAATAAATTGCATATTATATTAATAATCATATATATACTTACTATGTCAGAATTTATTTATCAAAAACCTTTTCCGATAGGGAAAGATATTACAAAATACCGTTTATTGACTAAAGATTTTGTCTCAACAATTGAAGTTGATGGTCGCAAAATTTTAAAAATTGCACCTGAAGGACTTGAATTATTGGCCAGAGAGGGTTTTACAGATGTTTCGTTTTATTTGAGGGAGATTCATCTTGAGAAACTGGCATTTATACTTAAAGATGAGGAAGCAAGCGACAATGATATTTTTGTTGCGTATACGATGTTACTGAACCAGGTTATTTCTGCAGAAGGTGAACTGCCTACTTGTCAGGATACCGGCACTGCAATTGTTATCGGAAAGAAGGGGGAGAATGTCTGGACTGGCAGCGATGATGCTATATCGCTGTCGAAAGGAATTTATGATACTTATCGCGACCGCAACCTGCGTTATTCGCAGGTTGTTCCGTTCACGATGTTTGAAGAAAAAAACACAGGGACAAATCTGCCGGCCCAGATTGATATTTATTCGGTTGAAGGAAACAGTTATGAATTCCTGTTTGTAACCAAAGGCGGCGGATCTGCCAACAAAACTTTCCTTTACCAGCAGACCAAATCGTTGTTGAATGAGGAGAGTCTTTCCGGGTTCATCTCAGAAAAGATAAAAGAACTGGGAACGTCAGCCTGTCCACCCTATCATCTGGCAATAGTAATAGGCGGCACCTCTGCTGAAGCTACACTTGCAACTGTGAAAAAAGCATCAGCAGGTTATCTGGATCAACTTCCCACGCAAGGGAATGCAGGGGGTCAGGCTTTCAGGGATCTCTATTGGGAAGATAAAATCACGAAGATCTGCCGCGAAAGTGGAATTGGAGCTCAGTTTGGAGGAAAGTACTTTGTGCACGATGTCAGGGTGATACGTCTTCCGCGTCATGCAGCGTCTTGTCCTGTTGGAATTGGGGTGAGCTGCAGCGCCGATCGTAATATCAAGGCAAAAATTACAGAGGATGGGATTTTCCTTGAAGAACTTGAGCGTAATCCGGCCCGTTTCCTTCCTAAGTCAGCTCCGTTTATGCAGCCTGCGGTTGATATTGATCTTGACCGGCCAATGGATGAAATCCGGAAAGAACTTTCGAAATACCCTGTAAAAACAAGGTTAAACCTCAAAGGTACACTCATAGTTGCCCGGGATATCGCCCATGCTAAGATCAAAGAAATGATTGATCAGGGTAAACCAATGCCGGATTATTTCAAAAATCATCCTGTTTACTATGCCGGACCCGCAAAGACGCCGAAGGGCATGGTATCAGGTAGTTTTGGTCCTACAACAGCAGGCCGTATGGATAGTTATGTTGATCTTTTCCAGGACATGGGCGGTTCTTTGATTATGCTGGCTAAAGGTAACCGTTCCCAACAGGTGACTGATGCGTGTAAAAAACACGGTGGTTTCTACCTCGGATCAATTGGCGGACCAGCGGCAATTCTGGCCAAAGAAAGCATTAAAGCAGTGGAAGTTATTGATTTTGATGATCTTGGTATGGAAGCTATAAGGAAGGTTTATGTAGAAAATTTTCCGGCATTTATAATTGTTGACGATAAGGGAAACGATTTTTTTGCAAATTTGAAATAGGTCAGATAGGGCAGTGTCTTCTCTTTTTCAGGATTTTGTCACTTAAAGAAATAAACTTCCTCCACGACACTGATAATAATGTTTATAGTTTTCATTCTATAAATCTACATCCTTTCAGGTACATCAATTCCAAGTAGTGAAAATCCGTTTTTTATTGTCCGGCCAATTGTTTTTGCCAATAGCAATCTGAACTTACGCACCTGTTCATCGGGGTCATTCATAATAGTGAAATCGTGATAGAACTGGTTAAACTCTTTCGCAAGTTCATAAACGAAATTGGCTACAAGGGCAGGACTATGGTTCTGAGCTGACTCTTTGACGACATCGGGGAAGGCATTTAGTATTTTAATCAAGGCAATTTCCTTGTCATTAATGTCAATTCCTGTGATAGATTCCGGAATTTCAATACGGGAATCTGAAGCTTTACGTAAAACACTCTGAATACGGGCATACGTATACTGAATGAATGGTCCTGTATTTCCATTAAAATCAATCGATTCCTCGGGATTGAACAGCATCGTCTTTTTGGGATCGACTTTTAAGATAAAATACTTGAGTGCGCCCAGAGCTACGGTGCGGAAAATTTCTTCTTTCTCAACATAGGTATAACCCTCAAGTTTTCCCAGTTCTTCAGATACATTACGGGCGACATCTATCATATCTGCAATAAGATCATCGGCGTCAACAGTTGTTCCTTCACGCGATTTCATCCTACCCTGCGGTAATTCAACCATTCCATATGAGAAATGATAAAGATCTTTTCCCCATTTGTAACCTAACTTATCAAGAATCAGTGACAGTACCTGGAAATGATAATTTTGCTCATTACCAACCACATAAATCATGTGGTCAATCGGATAATTGACATAACGGATTTTCGCAGTTCCAATATCCTGGGTCATATAAACAGAGGTTCCGTCAGAGCGAAGAAGGATTTTACGATCGAGGCCATCTTTTTCAAGATTTACCCATACGGAAGTATCATCCAATTGTTCGAAAATCCCCTCTCTTACACCGCGCAACACCTCGTCGCGACCTACAATATAAGTGTCTGATTCGTAGTAAATCTTGTCGAATTCAACCCCTAATGTCCTGTAAGTCTGATCAAACCCGGAATAAACCCAGCTATTCATCTCCTGCCAGAGTTTGCGGGTTTCCGGATCATCTGCTTCCCATTGACGGAGCATTTCACGGGCCTCATTTATTATCGGAGCTTTCTCTTTAGCTTCTTCTTCGCTCATCCCCCGGACAATCAAATCTGCAATCTCCTTTTTATAGAGATGATCAAACTTAACGTAATATTCACCTACAAAATGGTCTCCTTTTTTGCCTGTTGATTCCGGTGTTTCTCCGTTGCCAAGCTTTTTCCACGCCAGCATAGACTTGCAGATGTGAATTCCGCGATCGTTTACAATATTGGTTTTCACCACTTTATTTCCGTTGGCTTTCATTATGTTACTTATGGAACAGCCAAGCAGATTGTTGCGGATATGCCCAAGATGCAGCGGCTTATTCGTGTTCGGAGAGGAGTACTCAATCATTACCAGTTCTGAATTCCCGTCTGCTGTAATAAATCCCCAATTTTCGTTTACAGCTGCCTTATTGAGTTGGCCGATCCAATAACTGTTGTCAATCACCAGGTTGAGAAATCCTTTCACAATAGTAAAATCTGAGATAACCTTGATTGAATTTATAAGATAATTGCCGATCTCTTCGGCTGTCTGCTCTGCTGTTTTTTTTGAAAATCTCAGGAACGGGAAAACAACTACGGTTTCATCGCCCTTAAACTCCTTCCTGGTTGTCTGCACCTGTACCAGGTTTTTGTCAATATCTTGTCCGTAAAGTGCCTTTATTGCTTCAATTACTTTATTCCTGATTAAGATTTCCATTACTTTTGTATTGTCATTTTCAGAGCGCAAATATAAAAAAATAGTCACTGTTTTTCGTTTGGACAATTGAATCACCTTATGTTTAATAAAGAAGGAGGGTATGAAAAAGAATTTAATGACTGGCCAGGATGATCAGGTTAATCAGATTGTTGAGAGAATTTTTGAAATAGCAGGAAAATCTCTCCCAATAGGTCAAACTATTGGCATGATTGGAAATGTGATTCAAATGCGGGAGAAGGGTGTGGATGAGATTGCGGTAAGAAAGCAGATTTCGGGCGTTACAGGTATAGGGTTAAATGATAAACGAATTGATGAAATTCTTTCGGAAATTGAAGAAAAACCCTCTCAGAATACATATTTGCCTTTTAATAACAGCCTGTTTGCAGATTTGAAGAAGAAACTCTATGAAGATCCGGATTAACAGGAAATTGAAAATATTTTTTTTTTTGGATAAATTGTTGAATTGACACTTTACTGTTGTCCGGTTAAAATTTATTATGAAATATTTCGCTACTCTGTAGCTTCATTCATAATACATAATTAACTGACACCAAATATTTTGCGACTCTGTCGCTGTTACATTTAGCTACGTAGCGAAATATTTGTAGAAAATTGGCATCGTTGTTAAGCCAAGCTCCAGAGGAGCGTAATATCCCCAAATCAATATTGATAAAATGAAATATAATTTTTAAAAACTTCTTTCCGGTCAATAATAATTGACACTTTGTCGAATTGACTCATCCAGTGAATGTATCAAGAATCAGTCTATATGTATATTATTTCTATAATAATTTGGAAATTTGTTTTTAAACAAAAGTCTAATGAGTGACAGACTGCAAAATTGCAGTTTATTTAGCAATGACTCGTCCTGAATTTTGTTTACAATTTTATTGTTAATACTCCATTTCCTTTTTAATATTTTATTTCTCATTCGTCTATTTCATGATTCTCTTTCTACGACGAAGTTTCAATTTGCGGCGCATAGAACAGTGCTATTTCAATTAACCTTTGCGGATGCGCCTTTATCGTCGGGGTCATTCTTCCCCGGGTGGCGGTCGCTATGCTCCCTTACCCGGGGCTACCAATATAATGCCCTGACAGGGCAAAAAAAATTGCATTGTCAGATTGTCGTCTGTAAACCGATGGGTCGTTTCCGATTATTCCCGACCAAATTGCCTCACTCTTTCATTCTTTCATTCTTTACACTTATCCATGCTCCTGAACTACAATCAGGTAATGTCGGCGTTACAGCCAAAAATCCCTTAACAATTTTCCCTGCTTCAATAATTAAAGGTTCTTTTTTAGTCATCTGCCCGCAAAATTGAGAAAAATTACCCTTTTCTGCCTGCATAATCCGGAATATCCCTGTTGATTCCGGGGCGAGGTGATCCCTTAAGCTTAATGCGATTGCACCCATGGTGAATCTGCAGTTGATTTCAAGGCATGGATGAATTTTGAACTTCCCTTTTTCGCATCCAAAAACTAGCAAATCAACACCTAACCATCCGTAATAGTCTGTTGAATAAGTACTTGCTAAAAGAGTCTTATGAAGGGCAGATCTCACTTCAGGAAGGTTTTCATAAAGAAAAACTTTTAATCCGGTTGATAGATCAGAAGGAAGTTCCTGGAGCAAATTTCCTGTATAATGACCTGAAATGTCAGTTGAGAAGGATGTTAACCCACGATAATCTAATTCTCCGTTTCCCCGTGAGAAAAACTGAAACGAAAGATCAAGAATTTTGTCGTGCCATGGTCCGGCAATTATATATCCCTGTTGTTTAAGGAAGCCTGAAATTACTTGTTTGTTAGTTTGATTGTATTCATGGGGACGCAAAATGTGCAATCCCCGTCCGGAAGAGCTCCAGGGTGCTTTTACGACAATTTTTCTCCATTTTGACTGAAGGTTGATAATTTGTTCATGGTCAGTGCAAATCTCCGGTAAATCATTTAAGTCTAATACATTGATTGATTTATTACTTTCCAGGATACTTTGCAGAATTGCTAATGATGTGTTCCGGCTGTAAAGCTCCCTGTGCATTTTATTCCACTCCGCAACCGGGGAGGCAAGAAATTCCGGTGAACAAGCGGATTTAAGAGGCGCAAACATTTTGTGAACTGCAGGACTCCATCCCCAGGGGAAGAGGAACCCTTTTTCCAAAGTCAAAAAGGCAGGGTCCTTAAAAGCGCTATCTTTTGTAAGAAAAGAGGGGAGCCTGAATCCTGCGCCGTCTAACCGGTCAGTGAATTTTTGTGCTATTAAGCAATCTGTCAGAACAAAATCATCAGGTTGTGCCAGAATTCCCGGTAGGGTACAGAGGTCATTTTCAAATCGCCTCAATTGTGCTGACGCCGTAAACGAGGGCGAACCATTGACAACTGCAAGTTCACAAGTGGGATTGAAATAATATACATTGGGTTTCACAATGCAAAAATATCCGAATATGCCAGGTAACCAACTATTATAGCTCAAAAAATCTCTATCTTGTGCTAAATTTGACCGATTAGTCTGAAATGCGTTAAATGGGAATAAATTTATTTCAGGCCATGGTCAGGAAAAACGGTTCAATAAGTAACAATTCAAAATATAAGTAAAGATGAAAACTTCAAAATATCTGATCTGTAACGATATAATGGCTAAAGGGGACCAATCTGCCGAGTTTTTACTTCATAACCACCATCCCCGCTTTATCGCAAAAGTTGAACAGCTTGATTTTGATGAGATTGAAAACAGGCCTGAGAAACCCTTTGCAGACATTCTATTTGTTAACGGTGAGGGCAAATTGGTGATTTACCGCCTTACCGTGACTGAATTATACGAACGTGCTGATGATGATGATGTATTGGACAGTCTGTTTCCTGCACGGGACTATTATACTCGTTATCTTCAGGATATAGAATTTGAAGAGAGCGGGAAGAGCGGTTTCCCGGTAAAGGATTTCAGTCCTGAATTACCTGGATTAAAAATAATGCAATCATCTGTTAACTGGACTGTTGTTTATAATGGGGTAATCGCTGAATTCCCGACAGAAGAGGAAATGGATGAATTTCTTGAGCAAGACCTTAATATTGAACCAGAATTGCTCGATAAGGGTGTGATAAATGAGTTTGAGTGAAACTTATGAGCTCTTAAGAAATTAAAACAAGGGTGTATTTTTTACTTTTGAGACACCTTCGTTTTTTTTGAGAAAGTAATGATATAATGGAAATCCAAGAACGGAAATGAGAATTATTGTTGTTCCAAAATAAAAGCCCCGGGTCATGCGTTCCGTCTCCCCAAACAAAAAATAGGCCATTAAAATTCCATAAACAGGCTCAAGATTAATGGTTAAAGCAACAACATAAGCAGATAAATGCTTCATTATATCCACCTGCACAGCAAATGCAAAGGCTGTACAGATTATTCCAAGTGCCAGAAGATATACCAGATCGGTTGATGAAGGCAGAATTAATGGGATATTTCCCCATCCTGCAATCACCAGGTATATCGTAATGCCAGTCATTCCACCAATCATTTCATAGAAACTTATCACTGATGCCTTGTGCCGCACTACCATTTTTTTGTTGATTACGGAGAACAGACCCGCCAGAAATGCAGCTAAAAGGGCAACGATAACGCCAGTCGAGTATCTTGTTTCAAACCTGAAAATCAGATATAATCCCAAAATAATCAGAAGTCCGGTAATCACCTCAACAACGTTGATTTTTTTGCGAAAAAAGAAGGGTTCGAGCAAACTTGTAAAAAGGGTGCTTGTAGCGAGACATCCAAGTGCAACAGACACATTTGAGATCTTTATTGCTCCAAAAAAGGCAATCCAATGAAGTGCGACTATTATTCCGATTCCAGTTAACCTGAAGAATTCTCTGCGGCTAACAAAAAGAGTTGTCCTTTTCCATCGCAGGTAAATGTAAAATGTAATAACGGCAATAAGCATTCTGTACCAGACTAACTGTGTGGCAGGCAGACTAATCAACTTCCCCAGAATGGCTGTGAAACCATAAATTAATACGACAAAATGGAGTTTAAGGTGACTTGAGATCAAATGCTTTTCCAAACCGTAAAATTTTGGCGCTAAGATAGTAGATGCATTCCAACAAAAAAAAAGTTCAAAACTCAATTACCGGTCACATTTTTCTCTATTTTTAGCATCTAAAACTTTAAATCGAGGAATATGAAACTTACGCTTGTTATTATCACTTTATTTTTTTCGCTGACATTTAGTTTGTCTGCACAAAACATGCTTAACGGTATGATGGATAATTATCGGTTTACTAAAATGACAGATGGTACATACACACATAATAATCTGAAGATATCCGACATTCAGGGTACACCATATCTGGATGGAGAATTCAGTCCGGGGAAAATCACTACAAAGGATGGGACTGTTTATACGGAGATTCCGCTGAGGTATAATGCGTATAGTGATGAATTGGAATTTCAGAAAGATAAGGATGCTTATAATATTGAACCAAAGACCCTTATTATTAGGGCAGAATTTGGTGGTGCGATTTTTAGCTGTAAGGAATATGATATGCTTGGTAAAATTCAGAATGGACTATTCGAAGTACTTCAGAAGGGAAAGCAATACTTCTGATGAAATATTCTATACGGTTATTGGAACCGGAAGCGGCAAAAGCCTACGGCGACCCAAAACCCCCAAGGTTTGACGATGTGCAAAAAGCTTATTTTATTACAATTAATGGTTCTCCGGCTAAGTTGATTGCCTCCAAGAAAACCTTAATCGAACTGTTTGGGGACAAAAAGGGGGAAATGGAATCATATATTTCTAAAAACAAGCTTTCGGTAAAGTCAGATGTTGCCCTTATAAAAATAGTTGCCCATTATAACTCCCTGTAATTGCTCTATTTATCAATATATTTAGTCAATCATAAGCTGCATTGAAGCTTTTACATATTTTTCATAATTTTATTAAGTTAAACAGATTATAAATTAAGAATTATGTCAATGAAAAATATTTTTATTCCCATGGTTGTCATTAGTTTATTGATGGCCTGTGTAAAACAAGAGAAAAAAACCAATGAAATGAATCCATTTTTTAAGGCTTACAACACGCCTTTTGATGTTCCGCCATTTGATAGAATTCTGAATACGCATTTTTTACCTGCCTTTGAAGAAGGTATAAAACAGCATAATGTGGAGATACAATGCATAGAAGAAACAAATAGTGCCCCCGACTTTGCCAATACCATTGAAGCACTTGATTATAGCGGCTCATTTCTTAAACGGGTCAACCGGGTTTTTTCCAATCTTAAAGAAGCTGTGACAAATGATTCTATTCAGGAGATAGCCCGGAAAGTAGCACCGATGTTGACACAACATGAAGATGCAATTAATCTCAATGGGAAGCTTTTTGGGAGGGTAAAAACGGTTTATGACAAGAAAAGTTCCTTAAGTCTGAACCTTGAACAAACAAGACTACTTGATGAGACATACAAGCGGTTTGTCAGGGGTGGTGCCAACCTCCCTGCTGAAAAAAAGATTTTGTTAAAGAAAATTAACGAGGAACTTTCATTGCTGGATTTGAAATTTGGTGATAATATGCTTGCTGAGACAAATGCATTTATTCTGGAAATTGACAAGAAAGAAGATTTGGCAGGACTGCCTGAATCGGTCATTGCAGGGGCTGCCGGAGAGGCGAAATCCCGGAAAATGGATGGCAGGTGGATTTTTACGCTGCAGAAACCAAGCTGGATTCCTTTTGTTACCTATGCTGAAAACCGTTCTTTACGCGAGAAAATATATAAGGCTATGTATAATCGCGGAAACAATTCCAATGCCAATGATAATAAGGCGGTTATCAACAAAATGGTCAATCTGAGGCTTCAGAAGGCCAACCTTATGGGTTTCGATAGCTGGTCAGCATTTGTGCTTGACAATTGTATGGCTAAAACGCCTGCCAATGTTTATAAATTGCTTGAACAGGTTTGGACCCCTGCCATTCAAAGGGCAAAGGAGGAAGCCAGGGATATGCAGGTTCTGATTAACAGGGAGGGTGGAAAATTTAAGCTTGCCAGCTGGGACTGGTGGTACTATTCCGAAAAAGTCAGGAAGGAAAAATATGATCTTGACGAGGAACAGATCCGCCCATATTTTGAGCTTAACAATGTTCGCCAGGGAGTTTTCACGGTTGCTAATATGTTATATGGACTGACGTTCAGTAGGTTACAAAATATGCCTCTCTTTCATCCTGATTGTGAGGTGTACAGGGTAAGAGATAGGGATGGCTCTGACATCGGCGTGCTTTATATGGACTTCTTTCCCCGGGCTTCTAAAAAAGGTGGAGCATGGATGACTAATTACCGGGAGCAATATATAACTATGGAAGGAAAGAATATTCGTCCTGTTGTTTCAATTACCGGTAATTTTTCCAAGCCGGCAGGTGATAAACCTGCGTTATTGAGTTACGACGAGGTGGAGACACTCTATCACGAGTTTGGTCATGGATTACATGGGTTACTTTCACAATGTCATTACGAAGGTCTGGCCGGTACAAACGTTGCACGTGATTTTGTTGAGCTGCCATCACAAATAATGGAACATTGGGCGGCTGAACCCGAGGTACTGAAAATCTATGCTAAACATTACAAAACGGGAGAAGTAATTCCTCAGGCCCTGGTCAATAAAATTGTGAAATCGGGTAAATTCAATCAGGGTTTTGCCACCGTGGAATACCTTGCTGCTGCCATTCTTGATATGGATTACCACACCATTACAAAAGAAGGTAACATTGATGTTGAGCAATTTGAAAAAGCTTCAATGGAAAAAGCCGGATTAATCCCTGAAATTATACCACGTTATAAATCAACTTATTTTGCTCATACTTTTTCCGGCAACGGGGAATATTCAAGCGGATACTACAGTTATATATGGGCTGAAGTACTCGACTGTGATGCTTTCCAGGCTTTCAGGGAATCCGGGAGTATATTCGATTCAAAGGTTGCGGGTTCCTTCCGTAAAAATATTCTGGAAAGGGGCGGAACAGATGAAGCGATGAAGCTTTACATTAATTTTCGCGGGAAAGAACCAGGAATAGGGCCTCTGCTTAAAAACAGGGGACTGAATTAATCTATCGGCTAAAATCAGGTCCGACCGGCGAGAAAAATCAGTTACGTGTGATATTGTCCAGGGAAACACTTATCTGTCCGATCCGACAAGTCAATTAATATTTGATAGATTTATCAGTACAGATATTGCCGTAAAAATTATGATACCTATACTTGAACAATACAGACTTCAAATAGAAAAGATCGCACTGGGGAAAGGTAAACTTTCAAAAATAGAGAAATACCTGCCTGTACTGAGACTAACCTCCTTTGTGATATTCCTGATCTTTACATATAACTATCTAATATTAAGCAATATAATATTTATTTATCTGGCTGTCACTGCACTTTCCTCTTTTGCACTTTTAACCTGGTGGGATAATATTTTAAAAAATAAAATTGAGAATTCAGAACGTCTGATCCGGATATGTCATAATGAAATAAATTCCATTAAAGGAGATTTTTCCTCTTTTGAATGCGGGGACGAATACATAAATCAGGATCACAGCTATAGCTTTGATCTGGATATTTTTGGCCGGGATTCTCTTTTCAATTGCATCAACCGGAGCGTTACTATCTTTGGGAAGAATAGGTTGGCAGAGTATTTTCAAAAAGCGTATAGTTTTAAAAACCTGATAAATGATAGGCAAAACTCAGTTATCGAACTGTCAGAAAATTTAGAATTTCTTCAACAAATGCAATTGGTCTTTTTTGGGCATAAGAGCAGTGAAAAGGATAGGCTGGAGTTTATTGAGTGGCTCGAAAGCGATAATAAAATGTCGCATAACCGCCTGTTTAATATTATAAGATTTACACTGCCAATAATTACCGTTGGTTTAATCATTTTATCTGTTATGGGGCTTGTTATTGTTCAACTCCCGGTTATGATGTTCATTATGCAATTGTTTATTGTTTCGGTGTATGGTCGAAAAACGATGAAAGTTCATTTGCTGCTCACTTCAGAAGTCAGTATAATTGACAAATATTCTCAATTTCTGTTACTTATAGGTAAGGTAAATTTTAAAACACCTTTTTTATCTGAATTGAAAAACCAGCTTTGGTTTGAGGGTATAGAATCTCCTGCGAAGATCATCAAACAGTTATCAGGATTGTTGAACTGGATGGATTCCAACCTGAATATTATCGTTTCAGTGATTCTCAACGGACTTTTTCTGTTCAACCTTCATTTACTCGCAGCTATCAGGAAATGGAAATCAAAGTACGGGATGATAATTCCCCGGTGGTTTGACGTTATCGGAGAATTCGATGCGCTTGCTTCATTGGCTAATTTCGCCCGTAATAACCCCGAATATATTTTCCCTGAACCCCGGACAGACCAATTCATTTTTAAAGCATACAATCTTGGGCATCCGCTTATTCCACAGGTCGAATGTGTTACCAATAACATTACAATTTCCGGATGGAACCAGTATTTAATCATTACCGGAGCAAATATGTCAGGAAAAAGTACATTTTTGCGTACAGTTGGTACGAACTATATACTTGCGATGATTGGTGCTCCTGTTTTTGCGTCAGAATTTATTTTCCATCCTGTCATTTTACACAGCAGCATCCGGACCAATGATTCACTTGCAAGAAAGGAATCGTTCTTTTATGCAGAGCTGAAGCGTTTAAAAGAGATTATTTCTAAACTGGAGACCGGACAGCAGACACTAATATTGCTTGATGAAGTACTGAAAGGGACCAATTCAAAGGATAAACAAGCCGGATCAATAGCACTTATTGAACAATTAATTAAATATAAATCTGTCGGGCTAATTGCAACCCACGATCTGATTCTTGGTGAACTAACCCGGAATTACCCCGAAAATGTAAGGAATCTTTGTTTTGAAATTCAAATCACCGGTGACAGGATGGCTATAGATTACAAATTGCATGAAGGCGTATGCCAGAATCTTAATGCTACTTTTCTGATGAAAAAAATGGGGATTCTGATTGATAAACAATGAAATATTGAATATGAGGCTGTATTCAAAAGTAAAAAATTTAACCGCAGAGAACCGCTAAGAAAAACCACAGAGGATTGCAAAGTATTAAAATACAGCAGAATTTCTCTGCGCAACTTTGCGCCTTCTTTGCGTTTCTCCGCGGTAAAAAGACTTTTGATACAGCCACGATGAAACCTTTATGTCGCAGAAGTAAATTTTTAGCTGTATTTATGGAACCGGTCAGGAGAGAAAAATTTGAAATTAAGTCTTATCAGATTTTTCCCTGGAATTTCTTTCTGAAACCCATTGGGGTGATTATATTGAACTACGTATTGGCAGCCTGGGAATGAAAACTGATATCGAAGTTTCTGAGTTATCTTCGGGAACAATTCTTTTCAAAGCTTTATTTAATTGGAAATAGTCGCTTCTATCTATTTTCTTGTGCTCACATATTTAAAAATTAATTTTGTAATCGCAATTATTGTTGTCCGGTTAAATTAAAATATCGTCCCTAAGGGACTTATTGCCAATTCGTAATTTATTTGCTACCAATATATTGTTCCTACGGGACAGTCCCGATAGGGAATGTATACCGGTAGAAATAAAAGCAACCCCATTATTTAATTAGTCCCATAGGGACGCAATAAATCAGGACATTAGAATATTTTGTGTGTATTTAACCGGACACCAGTGAAAAAAAGTTTAAAATATGGTGAATTTGTGGTAGGGTAAACTTAGAACTATGCGGTTAAGGGTTATAAAACAATTAAAACTTTAAAAGATGAGAAAATTATTTTATTTATTACTGGTAGTTGCATCGGGACTGATTTCTTATACCTGTTCTCACAGGTCGGGACTAATTAATGAAGATGCTTTGAAAACAAATGATCTTGTGGAAGCAGACAGCCAAATTGACAATATTGTCGAGACAGCCAGCTACGAGGCGGATGTTTTTTCTTTGGGCAATGGTGCTGTTACGGCGTTTAGCTCAGGGTTAAAAAGCGGTGTGGTCGGGGGAGGAATTTTCAGAAATATGTTTGAACTTTTTCCAAATTTTAAACTCAGGTACCTGAGGGGTATTCTTCCTGATCTGACAGTAACCACAACCAATGGTGGTTTTCCTAAAACCATGACGGTAGATTATGGTGATGGAATTGAATTGGCCAACGGACATATCCTTAAAGGTAAAATAACTATAGTCCTATCGGCGGCACCGCTTGTATCGGGCAGTACACGTACCGTTACCTTCGAGAATTTTTGCACTGATCAGGTATGTATCTCCGGAACAAATGTTAAAACACGGACAAAAGATACTCAGGCAAAATTTTCCGAAAAAAGCGATCTGACTGTCACTTTGGCTAATGGAACAGCTATTCACCGTGTTGGGGAACATGTCAGGGTATGGATTGCAGGATCTGATACTGAATTTAATCCGGCTGACGATGTAATTGAAATAAGCGGAAAGGTTGTCGTTTCAGATTCAAAAGGAAACGAATATTCCAATACAATTACTACTCCGCTTGTAAAAACCGGAGTTTGCAAGTTCATTACGAAAGGGGTTATTGAATTTAAGAACAGTGCCGGAAAATTTGCAACTATTGATTACGGGAATGGCACCTGCGACAACAAGGCTACCCGTACCACACAGACCGGACCTGCTGAAATTATTATTGGGAAATAGGGGGATAATTATTTTGTAGATTTACTTTATTAAAGTAATCGTGACCTTGACACGCGAAGAGTTTAAAAAGATTTTTGACACCTATTTTAGTGGTGTCCGCGATTATATTTACTATCGGTCAGGCGATCGCGATCTCGCAACTGATGTGGCCCAGGAGACCTTTATGAAATTGTGGGAAAAAATGCCTAAATTAATAAATGGCAACATGAAGGCTCTTCTTTATAAAATTGCAGGTGATATATTAGTCAGCCATCTTCGAAAACGTAAAGTCGTAATAAAGTACACTTCAAGAGTTGAATTGTCTGAATTAAGTGAGAGTCCTTATGATTTGATGCGATATAAAGAGTTGCTGAAAAATTATGAACTGGCTCTTGAAAATCTGCCCGAAAAACAACGAACGGTATTTCTTTTAAGTCGTATGGATGGCATGAAGTACTTTGAAATTGCTGATTATCTGGGTGTAAGTTTAAAAGCTGTTGAAAAGCGAATGAAGAATGCCCTTGATTATTTAAAAATTGCAATAAGCATTTCATGAAAAAGATAGATTTAAATAATGATTTTCCCGAGAATGAAAAAGTTGAAGACTTTCCCGGAATTGATCTGCACTACTCACTTTCGAAGGATCAGGTCTGGGAGAGACTTTTACTTCAAATAAGACATTCCCATGCCGGAAGCAGGAAGGTTATTTTGGAAAACATTTTTATCAGAACGGCAATAGCGGCTACATTGCTTTTGTTAGTTGGAATTTCATATTTCATGAGGTTCTATTCGAAATCTGTTTGCTCCCCGGCCGGCCAGCATCTGACAATTTATCTGCCTGATAGTTCCCAGGTTGAATTGAATGCCCAGTCAAAATTGAGTTATCATCCTTACTGGTATAGTTTTGCACGGACTGTAACACTTGATGGTGAAGCTTTTTTTAATGTGAAAGAAGGCAACCGTTTCAAAGTAGAGTCAGAAAAAGGCGAAACGACAGTGCTGGGCACAAGCTTTAATATATATTCACGAAATAGTGACTACAGTGTGACCTGCTTTACCGGGAAAGTGACAGTTGTATCGGCCGGGAAAAGCGAAAGGGTATTGCTAAATCCGAACGAACAGGCTTTTATTAATAAGGACGGTTTTCTCAGATTCGTTCAGGAAGTGAATTCTCAGGTAGTTAAGTCGTGGAGAGAAAATATGTTTGTTTTCACCGGTTCTTCAATTATTTCGGTGCTGCAGGAAATAGAACGACAGTATAACGTTAAAATTGTTTTTAAAGCAGATTCTAACCTTACATATACGGGCAATTTCTCAAAATCAATGCCAGAAAACGAGGTACTCGATTTGGTTTGTACTTCATTAGGAATTAAATTTGAGGCCAGATCAGGTATTGAATTTCTGGTTAATTAATATCCACCGTAGTGTGAGGCGACGTGTAATAATTTTCCATATTCTCATTTTAGTCACTATCTCAGCCTGCTTTTCGCAACAGATTGATGTAGTGGCTAATAATATGCCTCTAAATAAAATATTCATCGGGTTACGCGATAAATACAGTATTCAGTTCTCATTCAACGATAAACTGCTTTCACAATTTAATCTATCAGTAAACCGAAATTTCGGGTCACCTGGTGAAGCTATTAAATCGCTGATTGTCGGCCTTCCGTTAATATGCCGGAAGCAAGGAGAAATATTTATGATTCTTCCTGAACGAAAGCAGGTTCCTGAAAAGAATTATTTTCTTTTTGGTGAAATCACAGAGGCAAAATCTAATGAACCACTGCCTTTTTCACAAATTTTTGTTGACGACCGGGTCTTTTTTTCCGATCTTAAAGGAAGCTACTCATATCAGCACCCGGGCGACAGCCTTTTTCACATAAAAGTATCTCACCTTGGATTTTACATCCTCGATACAGTTTTGGTAGCAGGAATCAATCATAGGATAACCCTTGTTCCTTCGCTGATCGGATTACGGGAAATTCTTATAAAAGCCAAATCACCAGACCGCTCGGCCCAAATAGGAAATAAAGCGGGGGTTATGAAAATAAATCATCAGATAGCCAGATATATACCTGGTAATGATGATAATTCTGTCTTTACCCTGCTAAGGCTTATGCCTGGAATCCTGGCATCAAGCGAGCAATCTAATGGCCTGATTATCTGGGGCTCTTATGAAGGACATAGCCAGATTCTGTTTGACGGGTTTACAATCTGGGGATTAAAAAGCTTCGATGATGATATAGATGCTGTTAATCCTTTGATTGCTAAAGATATTGAAGTATTCAAAGGTGGTTATGATGTTAGTCTGGGAGATAGGGTAGGAGGTGTGGTACGCATTACAGGCAAATCCGGCAGTACAGTTAAACCGTCTTTTAACCTTAATATTAATAATGTTACTATGAATGGGCTTGTCGAAGTTCCGCTTTGGAAAAACAGCGCCCTGCTATTATCCGTCCGTCAGACTTATTACAATTTGTACAACGGAAAGGATATACTCCCTTCTAACAATAATAACCTCATTGGAGCTGCTAATCCATCAAGACCAAACATTGATTATACGGTTTTTCCTGATTATAATTTTCGTGATGCCAACTTAAAGTTCACAACCCGAAACGACAAAGGAAAACTATTTTACCTCAGTTTGTTAGGCGGGGCCGATCGATTTAAGTATACACTGAACAGGTTATACAGTACCAGTAAGCTGTTAAAAGAAAGCTCTGAAAACAACTATCAATTTGGAGCATCTGGATTTTACGGGAGTACATGGCATAACGGAAATATCACGAACTACACAGCTTCATATTCTTCATTGCAAACTGACCTTTATGATTTACAGAAGTTCATACGCGCCGATAATTCAGTTAATGTCAAACGTGATGAACAGGTGCAAAATCGGATTTCGGAATTTTCGGGGAGGGCAGACAATTTTATTTCAATTTCGGGAGCCCATATTCTGGAGACAGGAATTGGTTTTGAAATGAATGATGTAGGATTAATGTCAGATTCATCAGGTATAAATCAGACTAGTATTAAAACACAGGTATCCAGAATTAACGGATATGTGCAGGATCATATTACCTTATCCGGAGAGATTGATGTTAAGTTTGGATTCCGCGCTGACATCCCTTTCAACATTAATAAAATATTCATTCAGCCACGCCTTTCGACAAGTATTAAACTTTCTGATATTACTAAGTTTAATGCAGCGTTGGGTATATATCGTCAGTTCATTTCCAAAAGTTCTGTAGTTGACGAACAGGGGAATTACAGATATATCTGGACAGCATGTGATAATACAGATGTGCCTGTACTGAGAGCAGTTCATTTGGTAGCGGGAAGCTCTTACCATCAGAACGACCTTACTTTTAGTGTTGAAGCATACTTTAAACATACTGACGGACTTACACGGTATGTTAAAAGAAATCAAAGATTAAAAGATCTAATTTACAGGGGAGAAGGCAGAAGCTTTGGCATCGATTTTTTTATTAAAAAAGATTTTAAAGCTCATTCAGCCTGGATCTCCTATACCCTAAGTAAGACAGAAGAAAAATTTGATTATTTTACACTAAACGGATTTAGACTTGCCCCTCAGGATCAGCGGCACGAATTAAAAGCTGCAGTAATCTTAAATTTTAAACCCTTCAGCTTTTCTGCAAATTATGTATTTGGCTCAGGCTTTCCTTTAAATAGTGGAACAACACTGAAACCTCTATATATCGAACCCGATTATAACAGGGTGGATGTTGCAGTAAATTACCAGTTTAAGATTGGAAAAGTAGACGGTGAAACTGGCTTATCCGTTTTAAACCTTTTTAATTCAAAGAATATCAGGTACTCAAATTTTGAAAGGGTTCCGGTTGATCAATCCACTTCACTGAATATTTATTCCGAAGCCGTACCCTTTTCCCCGCGACTCTCATTAAGACTGTTTTATTAGTGAGATTTATAATATTACGGATTATCTGTCTCATCGGGAAATCCAATAATTGACCCAATAAATGGGCGATCAGGATTGATCAAAACACAGCTGTTCCTGATAAAGGCAGGAAACTCAAAATTGTGGTTTTTCAAAGCGGTCAAGCCAAGGTCGATGGGGGAAATAGTGTACCGAAACCAGGTATAACGAACCTGCCAGTCAACAAAGTCGTAGGCAAGGAATACCAGTTCAGTACAACTTACGGCTGCCGGTGATTCAATATCAAAGTTAAAATCATAGGCCTTTTTCAACTGTTTTCGAATGTTTATCAATATATTCTGTTTTTGTGTCAGGGAAAGGTCCTTTAAACGGAGAACCAAAAAATCTTCGCCATCTGCAAACTCCTCCAAACTGCTTATTTTTACTCCGGTACGTAAAACCTCTATCGCCGATTTCATAGATATGTCCGATATTTGTTTATCATTATTCTGTTTATCGACCGAGATTAGCGGTTTAGTTAATTCAGGTCCAAGCCATATCGCACTATGTCCGAAATATCCGGGAATAAGCTTTTCAGTGAGATGATGTGGCGATCTAAGGAGAATAATGTCGTAGGGTTGCAGGTAAGGTAAAAGCAATTTAGCGTTTGTTTTCCGGTCTGTTGACCCGTGAAAAAATCCAACACCGTTGCCAACCAGGTAACTTCCAAGGTGGCAGATATCACGGATCAGGCAATGGTATCTGTCATTATGTCTGTATACTCTGTAATACAATGCCTTGAACATATTGGTTTTTGGTAACAAATGGAGAATGCTGTCTGTTTGAAGGCAATATTTTTCCCTGCATTGATTTGATATTTTTCTTCTGACAGAGGGGGAATAGAGAAAATTATTACTTTTTTGAAGGACCCTTTTAGGAATATTATTGCCTGATTCTCCCATGTTTATTGCCCTCCGGATCGTCCGGTTTTTCTGAAAAATAGAATTATATGACATAGCAGATGAAAGAAGCTTCGCCACCGCAAACGTTTGGGAACATCGCTGGTTGTAATTAACTATAAGGTTTTTATGCAAGATTGAATCGTAAAACCTGTCATGATCCAACAGCCTGCCAAAATCAGAATAGAGTTGATTTATTTCAGCTGCCCTTATTGGTTTTTTCAGATTTTTATGTAAAGTGATCACACTTAAAAGACTATCCACGTTCCGGTTTATATCCTCTCTTTCCGTATCGGAAAGTGAATATTGTGTTTTATCGGGCCTGCAATTGTCTTTAAGTTTTCCCCCAACATAGTTTTTTTGAATCGAAATACATGAGCTCAAAGTAATTAATCCAATACATAAATATTTAAAATTCAACATGTTAAAAGGTTAGCGAAATAAAATATCCGCGTACAAAAATAACAAAAACTTAATTAGTTCTTAAACTGCATCAGCCTGGTTCTAAGTTTTTTAATTATCCGGGGGTTTTTGGCTGCTACATTTACTTTTTCGCCAATATCTTTGGATAAATCGTACAATTGATCCTGTTCAAGATTTCCAAGTTCCGTATTGGTTTGAGGATTATAGGCGGCTCCATTTCCGGGAGCAATAAATTTCCATTTTCCGTTTTCAATCGACAGGTTGTTGTTTACATTTTGCAGGACCAGATATTCACGGCCATTTCCCCCTTTATTCAACCAGGTATTAATGTGATTTTCACTGTCGGGTGCTGCGCCCGAAGGAAGTTTGACCTTGAGCATTTCAGCAAATGTAGCCAACATATCAACCTGACAAAGCAGTTTTTCTGATACTCCGGGTTTCACCGTTCCAGACCAGCTTAGGATTCCGGGAATCCGTGTTCCTCCTTCAAAGCTGCTGTATTTTCCACCTCTGTACTCACCCGCAGGTTTATGATTACCAAGCAGTTCAACTGCCTGATCTTTATACCCGTCATCGACTACCGGGCCATTGTCGCTTGAAAGGATGATGATAGTGTTTTTCTCAAGTCCAAGCTGTTTCACTTTTTTCATCACTTCACCCACCGACCAGTCGAATTCAATGATAGCATCACCGCGGGCACCCATGCCACTGATTCCCGCAAAGCGTTTATTTGGCACACGGGGAACGTGGGCATCATGTGTGGCAAAATACAAAAAGAATGGATTATCCTTATTTTTTTCGATGAATTCAAGAGCTTTTCCTGTGATAATATCAGCCATATCTTCGTCTTTCCATAAAGCAGATTTACCTCCTTTCATAAAACCGATACGGGAAATGCCATTTACGACCGACATATCATGACCATGGCTTGGATGCATCTTCAGTAACTCAGAATTTAATTTCCCGGTTGGCTCTCCTTCAAAATTTTTTTCGTAACTTACAGAAATAGGATCTATGGGATCCAGATTAACAACACGTTCATTTTCGATATATACGCAGGGAACGCGGTCGCCGGTAGCTGCCAGAATAAAGGAATAGTCAAAACCAATGTCTGACGGCCCCGGGGTTATATGGCCGTTCCAGTTCTGGGTTCCGGTTTTATCCCCCAAACCCAAATGCCATTTCCCTACCACCGCTGTCTGGTAGCCTGCATTTTTAAAAACATCGGCAAGGGTATACCTTTCGGGACGGATAATTGATCCGGCATCACCAGTTGCGATACCAGTACCTTCGTGCCGCCAGGCGTATTCACCGGTAAGCAGGGCATATCTGGATGGAGTACAGGTAGCTGCAGCACTGTGCATATTTGTAAAACGGATACCCTGATAAGCCAGCAAATCAATATTCGGGGTCTTAACTGTTTTAGCTCCATTGCAGCTTAAATCTCCGTAGCCAATATCATCCGCGTAGATAAACACAACATTAGGGCTATCCGTTTGTTTTTGCGCAAAACTATTTTGTACCACGAAACCCAAAGGAATTGCCGCGCAAAATGGCAACAATTTTTTCATTCTACTCATTGGCTCTGTTATTATTGAAAGAATAATTTATCTTACCATTAATTCTTAATTCTTAATTTTAACTCCCACCATTTCAGAAAATCCTCATCTGAAATTTCTACCGATAATTTATAATTTTTCATTCTTTGCTGATAAGCTTTATTTGCATCTTTTCTCCAATAATCAATCTCTGCCGGATCCTCAGGATAAATCCCTTTATCGTTTTCTGCAACCCATTTATCAAGGGTAAATTGTAACCGGGCAAGTTCGGATGAAAAATCAGGATCAGTAGTTAGGTTTTTCATTTCGAAAGGATCATTTTCCAGGTTGTATAATTCTTCTTTCGGACGGTTTGGCTTCATGAAAATGGCCTGTTCAGGGGTTAGTTCCCCGAGTTTGTACAATACTTCCATCAGCGTTAGCACAGGGTACATTGTCTTCTTGTATTTATTAAACTGTGTATAAGGGCGTTCAGGATAATAGTTCCGTATATATTTAAATTTTGAGCTCCTGACCGAACGAATACGGTCAACCGTTTCGTCCATCCGGTCGCGGGTACAAAACACGAATTCTCTTTTTTCGTTTGAAAAAATATCCTGCCCTTGCATTTCCCGGGGTAAAGGGATTCCTGCAAAAATAAGTGAAGTGGCAGGTATATCTATATTGCTGATCAGATCATCTACTTGGCTGCCGGCCATTTTTTTATCCGGAAACCGGATGATAAATGGAGTGCGGGTCCCTTCGTCATATACAAACTGTTTAGCCCGGACCATCGGACGGCCCTGATCCCCGAAAAACATCACGATAGTATTTTTTAGTAAACCCTCTTTTTCCAATCTTTCCATGAGTTTTTCCACATATTCATCGACATGTTGAACTGACTCAAGGTATAGTGCCCAGTCTTCGCGGGTAAGCGGCCGATCGGGATAAACCGGAGGAATTTCCAATGATTTCCGGTTGACCGGATGTAGTGAATCTCTTTCAAAGGGCCTGTGTGGAAAATGGATTTGCATTTGTGCAAAAAAAGGCTGACCTGTTTTCCGGCCAGACCAATCAGCGCCATCGAAGATCGTTTTAATCCCGTAATCAAAGTTAAAATCTGTCTTTCCTGCCTGCCCCGCTTTGGTAGCATTTCCATTACTTACATAATATCCGGCCTGACGAAAGTATTCAGTTATAGGAAGTATTCCCGGAGGTAAAACTTTCTTTTTATAGGTACGGTGCTGGTTACAATTAACCGAAACAGGATACATACCTGTAATGAGTGCAGACCGGCTGGGCGAACAAACTGCTGTGACGGAATGTAATTGGGTAAATTTTATTCCCTCCGAAGCCAGTTTATCAATTGAGGGGGTCTTCACACTTTTATTTCCGTAACAGCCCGTATCTGTACCGAGATCGTCTGCGACAATCCAGAGGATATTTGGCTTTTCCTTTGCAATTGCTGCCGTATTTGTTAAATTAAGGGCGGCAAGTGCAAGGCTTATTATTCCAAATCGATTGTTCATCTTTTAAATATTCAGTTTTCCTGATAAATCAATATTTTGCAATTCATTACAACTATTTATTTGCTGATCCGTATTGATATTTCGGCTTTTGCCAATCCCGGGGATTGTGCTGCAAGCTTCATCTCTCCTTTTGATTCAGTTGACTGAATGATCGCCATACATTTCCCATTAAAGGCACTGCGAACAGGATCAACAAACGATTCAAGGCATGTAGCATCACCGTTATCAGCTGCTTTCAGCTTCCCTGCACCTTCTATCGTAAAAGCGATTTTGTTTGTTGCCCGGGGACAAACTACCCCGTTTTCATCAACAACAGAAACTGTAATAAATACCAGTTCTTTTTCCGAATGTGAAACAACCTGACGGTCAGCCTTCAGAATAATACTGACAGGATTTCCGGCGGTCCTTACAATAGTTTCCCGGATTGGTTTGTTACTGTTATCGAGTGCAACGACTTTGAGCTCTCCAGGCTCATAGGGTACTTCATCCCATACCAACCGGTATCTGGTATATAGTTTTGACTGGTCTTTCATTCGGATTCCCATACTTTTGCCATTCACAAATAATTCTGCTTTTTGAAAGTTGGTATAACAATGTACCGGAATCGGCTTGCCTTCCATTCCTGTCCAGTTCCAGTGGGGCAGAAGGTGAAGTACCTCTTTACTGGTCCATTTGGTTTGATAAAGATAATAACGGTCTTTTGGTATTCCTGCCAGGTCAATAATTCCAAAGTAGGAGCTGCGCGATGGCCAGACATCGTTGAATGGTGTAGGTTCTCCCAGGTAGTCAAAACCTGTCCAGACAAACTCGCCTCCCATAAAGGGAAACGAATCCTGGGCTGCAAACTCGGTATCCGGCGAGGTGGCCCAACCAGGGTATTCCATGTCGTAGGATGAACATTGATAGGGAACCCTCTCTTTGATCACTTTTGCTACCGCAGGAAGGAAATATTCACCTCTGGAACTCACTGTAGAAGCGGTTTCGCTTGCATACATGGTCCATTTGGGGTATTTTTTATGGATATACCTGTAATATTGAGGTTTGTAGTTCCAGCCTGGCACATCTACAATTTCTGCAAACCCATTTTTTATAGCTTGTTCCCACTGGTTGAAACCTCCTGTGGTGGGACGTGTCGGATCTTCACGTTTGCAAATGTCAACCAAAAATTTGCAATATACTTCTCCTCCTTTGATCGATTGTTCACGGATTTCATTTCCAACACTCCACATAATTACCGATGGGTTATTGCGGTCACGTTGAATAAAGGCTACCATATCTTTCTCTGCCCACTTGTCCCACAGAGTGTTATATCCGTTTTCGCATTTGGCATATTTCCATTCATCAAAAGCTTCATCAATCACCAGAAACCCCATTTCGTTGCATAATTGCAGAAGCTCAGGTGCTGGTGGATTATGGCTGGTGCGAATGGCATTACATCCCATCTCCTTCAACAGGGTCAGCTGCCTTTTAATCGCACTGATGTTAACGGCGGTTCCCAGAGAGCCAAGGTCATGGTGCATGCAAACCCCGTTAAGATTCATTTTTTTTCCATTCAGGAAAAAGCCTTCATTGTTGGTGAATTTGAAGTAACGAAACCCGAAAACCGTTACATACCGGTCGCACTTTTTACCATCAACTGTAATAACAGACTCAGCCCGGTAAAGATATGGATCAGAAACCGACCACAAATGTGGTTGATCGACTACCAGCTGCTGCATCGTTATTTTACCTTTAACAGGATTATTTATCGAAGTAACCAACTGATTTTTTGCATTGTAAATATCAGTAGTCAGAGTTATTTTTTTATCTCCTTCTTTTATTCCTTCCAAAGAAGTTTCAATTACGACAGTTCCATCCCCTTTTCCAATATCAGGTGTAACTAAGTATGTGCCCCATTGTTTCACATATACAGGATTGGTAGCAACAAGCCGCACGTTACGGTAAATACCAGCCCCGGGATACCAGCGGGATGAATTGGGTTTGTTTTCCAATCTGACAACGAGCATGTTCTTCCCACCGAAAGCAATTTTGTCGGTTAGGTCAAAACCGAAAGAAGCATAACCGTAGGGCCATTCACCTACAAACTGACCGTTGAGATAAACCCGGGCATGGCTCATCGCCCCATCGAATTCAACGAATATTTTTTTTCCTTTCCAGTCGGAAGGGATCTCAAGTGCTTTGCGATACCACCCAATACCGGTATGTGGCAGGCCTCCGGTCCGCCCTGACCGTCGTTTGGCAACTTTCTCACCATCTTCGGTAACCTGTACAATCTGCAAATCATTGTTTTCATCAAACGGACCTGAAATGGCCCAGTCGTGGGGGACTTCAACTGTTTGCCAGATATCTGTATTCAGTTCAGGCAATTCTCCTCCAACGACTTCAGCGTTGATGAACTTCCAGTTGATATCAAGCAGATGTACTTTTCGTAATTCTTTATTCTGTTGAGCTGAGGTGTTGATATCAATAATTATGAGGATTAAAAGTAGAAAAAGATAGTTCCTTAAGTTCATTACTTTATAACTGTTGGTGGTTCAAATTTGAAAACATCCGAGCCGGTCCGGGCTGAGTCCATAAGGGCAGATAATTTTTTCACAATGTCCGGATTTAATGTTGCTATATTATTTTTTTCTCCCATATCTGCTGACAGATTGTACAATTCAACTTTAGTATTATCCGGATTTTGGATATTGTATTTTACCAGTTTCCAATTCCCCTTTCTGATTGCTTTTCTTCCTGAGAGTTCATGAAACTCCCAGTACATGTAATCATGTTGTTTTTGCCCCTTTTTTCCCAGAAGGGTAGGAAGAAATGAAATACCATCTATTTTATCAGGGGCTTTGATACCGGCAATTTCTGCCATGGTGGGCATTACATCCCAAAAAGCTGAAATAAGATCTGTTTCAGAACCGGCAGAAATTTTCCCGGGCCATCTGACAATCATTGGTTCACGAATTCCTCCTTCATATAAATCGCGCTTATAACCTCTGAGAAGACCGTTACTGTCAAAATAATCAGGATCTGCCCCTCCTTCAAGATGTGGACCGTTATCGGAACTAAAAATAACAATCGTATTTTTATCCATGCCAAGTTCTTTCAATTTGTCTAAAACTTCGCCAACCTGCCTGTCAAGCAGAGTAACCATTGCGGCAAAGGCGGCATGGCTTTCAGACTGCGGCCCGTAAGCACCGTCCCTGAACCCGGGGTCTCCCGGGCTGGCTCCATTAAAGTTTTTATCGGGCAGAAATTTTCCCTGGAATTCTTTAAGGTTCTTATGTGGTATTAGTAATTCTGCATGAGGTATTGTTGACGCGTAATACAGAAAGAACGGTTTATCACAGTTCTTTTTAATAAATTGCAATGCATGCTGATGAATAAGCTCCGGGGCATATTCTTCAAATTTATCCCCGCTATTTCCCTTAAGTATTACTTTTTTTCGATTGTCCCACAAATGAGACGGGTAATAGTTATGTGCCAACCGCTGACAGTTGAAACCGTAAAACTCATCAAAACCCTGATAGTTAGGATCTCCTTCAGATCCCGGATATCCCAATCCCCATTTTCCGAATCCTCCGGTTACATAACCGGCTTTTTTCAACATTTCTGCTATAGTATATGATGAAGCAGGCAGGGGCCACTGTCCTTCAGATTTCCACTCTTTGTTTCCGCGGATTGGCGTATGTCCGGTTGTTAACCCGGTCATTAAGGATGAACGGGATGGGGCAGAAACTGTACAGCCTGCATAATGCTGTGTAAACCGCATACCTTCCCCTGCCATCCGATCGATATTCGGTGTCTTAAATCGCTTTTGACCATAACAACCAAGATCTCCATATCCCAGGTCATCAGCCAGGATATATATGATGTTGGGCTTTTGAAAACCAACATTCGATGATTCTTTTTGCTTTCCTCCACCTGTACAGGAACCTATAAGTGCCGAAATTGCCATTGACGGAATGGTCAGTTTAACTAATCTCATAATTTATATTTTAATCAGACCAGGCACAAATAAGGAAATGAATTTAAAATGAAAAATGCAAATTATGAAAAAACACCAGTTTGATAAATATGAGCCTAAACTATTCACCTGGTAAAAGGGCAGCGCGGCAATATTCAACGCATTTGATTACCTCTTTTACTGCATCTGAACCATCAGGAACTGGGTATTCCAATTCTATATCGCAGGTGATCGGCCATCCCTTCTTTTGGATTAATTGCAGAATTTCTTTGACCGGTGTTTGCCCCTGTCCAAATTGCTGGTTCGTATTGGGCTTTGAATCATTTGGCCCTGTCTTGTCTTTTATATGGATGCTGGCGATACGATCATGAAGCCGTTCTATCAGAATATTTGGGTTTAGACCGGTGGCACCGAAATAGTGCCCGGCATCTAAGTTGAGCATCAGCTTTGGTCCGTAAGAAAGTGCTTTATCAAAAGAGAAACCAGGGTTACCCGGTTGACCGTGATTGTGAAAGATCGCATAGAGGTTATGTCTTTCAGCAAATGGAGCCATGCGTTTGCCGGCCTCTTCCGAAATCTCCATTGTAATACCTCTGGCCCCTAATATCTTACATACATTAAAGGCATAGTCAATTTCCTGGTCAGACCAACTTTGATCACCCAATTTCAAAATATCAATTTTCACCCCTTTTTTATTGAACATTTTACGGATTTCCTTGAATTTGTCCATAGAAACGGTGGAACGCCATTGACTAATAACCTTTGGATCTTTTACCTGAGGAATACCTGCATATTGTTCTACCGCACCTCCCATTAGCTCGACTGAGCTTAATTTTGATTCGATCACATATTTCAGAATAGCAGAAACTGACTGATCTGGCATACTTCGATAACTGTAGGTAATAGCACCAATCTGAACACCTCCGAATTTGGATCCTATTTTCCCGGAAGCTGTTGCAGAATAATTAATACATAAGACAGCAAAAACAACCATGGCCATTGATTGGGTTACAATACGCCAGGAATTAAATTGCGACACTTTTTTAATTTGTTTTTTCATCGTTTAATAATTTGTTTTTTAATTGTTATTTGATAAAGTACCTTTTCTGTTTTTTATTTTTTTGAATCATGAAAGAGATTCTCCCCACATTTCAGGATAACTTCAGGAACTGGAAATATGGGTTTACAAAACTGCCGTAATGACTGACGAAAATAATCAATATATTTTCTTATCCGGAATCATTCTTCAATTATTATTTTGGTATTGATAATATGTTTATATTTGTGTCACGAATTAGAAAAAAGTAACACGATGTCTTTAGTACGTTTTGGAGTCAGTTTAGATGAAGATATTCTGAAAGCCCTCGATAGCTTCGTAATTGAAAATAATATGCCTAATCGCTCTCAGGCAATCCGGCATTTAGTCGAAAAAAATCTTGTTGAAAAAAAATGGCAATGCAATCAAATTGTCGCCGGAGCTATCGTGATGCTGTACGACCATCATAAAGGGGATGTATCATCAAAATCGGGCGATATTCAGCATAATTATTTTGATGTAATCCTCTCCACCCAGCATTTCCACCTGAGCCATGATAATTGTCTTGAGATATGTGCTGTAAAAGGTACGGCAAACAGATTAACTGAATTATCTGACAAGCTGATAGGGATAAAGGGCATTATTCATGGCAAGCTTGTGATGAGCCGCACGGAATAAGTATTTTTTTGTCTGCATAGTAACACGAATATATTAGTTAGTAACGTCTTTAAAAAGCAATGAAAAAGAAGGGCTTGTTATTTGCAGGTTTGATGATAGTATCACTTGTACAGGTTTTCTCCCAGAAGTCTGTTAAAGACACTATAATGATAGAAGGATTTACAGTTACAGCATCCAAAATACCCCAATCATCAGGGAATGTAACCCAGAAGATTGATGTGGTTGACAGCAAAGAAATTGGGAAAGTAGTTTCAGGAAACCGTAATATTTCGGAAGTATTGATGTACAAAACTGGTGTGTCGGTTAGTTCATTATCTCGTAACGATGCAAACTGGGGAACTTATGGTGGTATCGGAGCCAAATACAGCACTTACATGTTGCAGGGATTGCCTGTTGATGCGTTTGTTGATCCGATGAGCCTCGATTTATCGGCAATTGACCGCATTGAGGTGCAACGTGGCCCAGCCTCTGTAATCTATCCAAATTATCTTTCACAGGATTTTGCCGGAAATCAAAGTCCCCTGGCTGGTACTGTAAACCTTATTTTAAAGGAAAAAACCGACAAACCTCTGACCAGCTTTTCAACTGCATATGGTTCATATAATACTTTAAACGGACAGTTCTATCATCAGGGAAAAACTCAGAATCTAAATTATTTTACAGGTGCGAATTACGAAAGTTCAGATTACACCAACTATGGCACGGCTAATTCGTGGTTGAATATGCAGAAAAACCCTGAATACCGGAAAACCAAACTATTTGGGGGCGCAACATGGTATCCGGCTGGCAACGAAAAACAAAAATTCACACTTTTTGTAAACAAAACATTTCACACTGGGGATGCCGGAAGGGTTTACCGGGGTTTCGACAACGAATACGGGACCATAAACGCCGGGTATTCAATTGAGTTAAACGACAGCATGAACTTTCAGGCACACATGGGAATCCGGAACTACAACAGATCATGGCAGGAAAGCAATTTTGGCGCGATTGACACCCTGAAATCTAATAATGGAGTTGATCAATCAATCGTCCCGGCCGATATTTCTTTAACCATTAAACACGGGAAAGAAAACCTCTTTATTTTTGGAAGCGATTATCAGGGAGCAAGTTATTCGACCTGGACCGACCCACTTCAGGGCTATCAGTCATTTGGCAATAAATCAACCGCATTGCAGTCGGGTATTTATGCACAGGAAGAATTGCACATCAGTAATTTAATCTGGCGGGCGGGTATTCGCTACAATTACATTAAAAATAACATTGAATTGGTTGATGGCGGCGCACCTGGCGAAAGAATGAAAGACTGGAACAGTTTTCTGTGGAGTACAGGTCTAAAATACAGGTTCAATGCTGACTTCTCATTGTTTGCCAATGCCGGGAACAGCTTTCTTACCCCAGGATTAAAATCTGCCGGAGGTACAATTCGCCTTGCTGAAAAAGGAGTAATTGGCCGCAATGGGCAATTGCCAAACCCTAACCTAAAACCCGAATCGGGATTAGGAATTGATGCAGGTGCAGATGTTTCCCTGTCTTCAAATATCAAGGTTTCTGTTCGCGGTTTTTATCTTTCGGTTAATGATGCAATCATTGACAATGTGGTAAGTCAAAACCCTTCGCAAACACAATCTGTTAATGCTGGTCGAACAGCATCTTCGGGGGTCGAGGCTGAGGTTAAGCAAATGGTTTCTGATAATGTCCAGTGGTTTGCAAACTATACCTTTATGAATACAAAAGTTAAAGATTCCGGAACAGTTCCTTTTTCTCCCGGACAGGTTGCCAATGTTGGCTTAAACTTAACAACCTCTAAAGGTTTAAGCGTTAGTCCTTATCTGAATTACAATAACGGCTATTACGACAGCAGCGACTTAGTCAACCGCAGTTTTTTCAAACCTGGAACATTGCTGAACATGAATATTTCACAGGTTCTGGCAAAAACTGAAAGTTATAAAGTTGAGGTATTTGGCAACTTCTACAACGTCACCAGTAACAAATACGAAATGCCCTGGCAATTTCGCAATCCGGGATTTTCGATGATGGCTGGAATAAAGGCTACATTTTAAAATCAACTAATGAAAGCAAATCAGGCTGTCTGTATTATTTTAATTTTATCTGCTTCAGTAGCTTATACAAGTTGCAGACCGGGCAGGGCAAAACTCCCAGGTTCTGCTTATTCCATTCAGGTAAGCGATTTCAGAAATAAGGTAATATCTCTTCCAGGACCTGCCAGACGAATTATTTGTCTCATTGAAAGTGGCTTATCAGGACTTTATATGTTGCGGGCCGAAAATCAGGTAATCGGGGTTTCATCTGCAATTTACAATGAAAGTGCGTCGGCTCAGTATGCAGCTTTAGACGAACGGATCAAAAACAAAAAGCTGCCGGCACCAGGCAATTGGGATTTTGTTAGTGTAGAAAACATTATTGACCTTCAGCCCGATCTGGTGATTATCTGGGCATCGCAAACCGAATCTATTCAATCCATTGAAGAACATGGAATACCTGTTTATGGCGTATTTCTCCAAAGTATTAACGATGTTTACAGGGAGATAAAAGACTTTGGCGTACTTACCGGGAAAAGTCAGAGGGCAGATAGCCTGATTGCATATACAAAATCTGAACTCAACAGACTGAAATTAATACAACAAGCATCAAAAGACAAGCCAAAATCGGTCTATTTCATGTGGCCTCAGGGCTTACTCGAAACAGCCGGAACGACAAGCACTGTCAATGAATTGATTGAGCTTGCCGGGGCAAAAAACAGTTGCACGATAGATCAGGAGCATGTTGTTGTCAATAAGGAAAAGCTCTTTGACTGGAACCCCGACATGATGGTGATGTGGCTCAGCCCTTCAAAAACTCCGGAAGACATTCTAAATCTTTCCGAATTTCAAATGCTAAAAGCTATTCAGCACAAGCAGGTTTATGAATTGCCTTCTGCGTTTTTGTGCGATCTGTGGACGCTTAAGTTTCCTTATGCTGTTAAAATAGTTGCAAAATGGTGCTATCCTTCCACTTATTCAGATTTGATTTTAGATGTTGAAGAGCGCAAAATGCTGCTTGAGTTATACGGACAAAAGGGCAAAAATTTGACAATGAATTAACGAATTGTGAAAAGCAACTTTATTAAACTACTGCTTTATTCAATGCCATTACCAATAATATTGGCTTCACTTTTCATTGGTCCTTCTCAAACAGCCAGTCCGGATGCAATTTTTAACCTTATATTCAATCACTCAGGCAATACAAACCTTGTTCAATCGGTCGTTTTTGATGTTCGGTTGCCACGAATTTTACTGACATTTTTAGTTGGCGGCTCACTTGCCATTTCAGGATGCAGCATTCAGGCTATATTTCGCAATCCGCTAACCGATTCGTATATTCTTGGACTTTCCTCCGGCGCAGCATTCGGGGCTGCTTTGGCATTGGCCTATTCATTTCTGCCGGTGCAGGTTTCTGCTTTTATTTTCGGCCTGATTGCTGTTGGGCTTAGCTATTTCATGGCCCTGAAAAACAAAAACGTTTCCATTGTCTCGCTCATATTGTCCGGAATTATTGTATCGGGAATATTTACTGCTTTATTAACGCTGGTGCAATTTTACAGCGACCCTTTTAAACTGCAGTCCATCGTTCATTGGACCATGGGAAACCTTCACAATGCCAACTGGGAGAAGCTGCAATCTTCGGTAATTCCTATAACAGCAGGGGTGGTTGTACTATTTATTTATCGCTGGCGGTTAAATGTACTGGCACTTGGCGACGATGAAGCACGAACCGTCGGCATTAATCCCGAAAAAGACAAACTTATTATCCTGATTGCCTCCACCCTGGCTGCATCATCTGCCGTTGCAGTAGCCGGAATTATTGGCTTATACGGGCTTATTGTACCGCACATGGTCAGAATGATAATTGGTCCCGACAACCGCCAGGCTATTCCTTTGAATTTTCTTTTTGGAGGTATGTTTTTGCTTATCATTGACGATTTTTCACGGACACTTTCGGGCTTTGAAATTCCAACAGGAGTATTCACCATGCTTTTAGGTGCGCCGTTTTTTATTTTTTTAATGAAAAAAACAAATATCGGATGGAACAGTTAAACTATGCAATAGCCGTGTCCAATCTTACTTTTGGATATAATAATTCCTTGATTCTCGATAACATAACTGCCGGAATTGAAGCTGGAAAGCTCACATTTATTTTAGGGCAAAACGGAAGTGGTAAATCTACTTTCCTGAAAATTTTAGCGGGATTGCTTACATCTCAAAAGGGTATCATAAGAATAGCAGGGAACGATGGTTCAAAACTCTCTTATCATGAACGGTCAAAACTTATTGGTTTCCTGGATCAGCACCATAAAGCAATATTTCCATTTTCGGTCGAAGATGTTGTCCTTACGGGCAGGGCTGGATTTACTAATTATATTCCTAAAGAAACAGATAAAGCAGCCTCTGTTCTGGCCATGGAGAAGGTTGGTATTTTGCCTTTGCGCAGACGGAATTACACCGAATTGTCGGGTGGCGAGCAGCAAATGGTTATGATTGCACGTTTGCTTGCACAAAATCCGAAAATATTATTGCTTGACGAACCGACAACACATCTCGATTTCCTGAATCAATCACATTTATTAAACCTGTTAAAACGGTTGGTCAGTGAAGGTTTAACCATTGTAGCTGTGATGCACGATCCCAATCTGGCTTTCATGTTTGGCGATGATTTTCTATTCCTAAAAGATAAAAAAGTAATTCGATCCAGCGATTCATTTCAAGCCTGGGACATCGAATTTCTTGAAACAATTTATCATGGAAAGCTCGAAGCCATCCCGCATAATGGGCGTGCTTTGCTTGTGCCAATTATGAATTAGTTTTGTATCATTAATGGTTCACTGGTTATCAGCCTTAAAACCAATTCGTTTGCGATTTTTTTGCTCTGCATCCTGATTGTCCTTTTGAAGTAAGAAGTTTATTGCATCATACACGTCTTTAAATTGCTTATTATATTTGCTTTCAAGTTCCTGCAATTTTTCAGTCAGGTCTTTATGTGTCAAAGCATATTGCCTCATAAAAACAAAAGCCCTCATTATAGAGATATTTACATCAATTGCCTTTTCAGAGTTTAGAATACCACTGAGCATTGACACACCCTGTTCAGTGAATGCATAAGGGAGTTTTTGTGTTCCCCCTCTTTTCTCTGTTTTTGATATCACAGATTGTGACATCAAAATATCCCATTCGTTTTTATTAAGTTGGAACATGAAATCATTAGGAAACCTTTTAATATTACGTTTTACGGACTGATTCAGTGCCCTTGTTTCAACCTCATAGAGTTGCGCCAGGTCAAAATCCAGCATCACCTTTTGCCCCCTAATTTCGTAAATCTTGTTATGAATTGCTTGTAGTTGCATTTTGCTTTTATTTTATGGTTGAATCAAATAGTTTGTCAGTACAAATATTTCACTAATAACCAACTTTAACCATTAAAAAATATTAACATCATTTAATAAAAAATGCCATCATTACAAGGCTTTTAAGTAGTAATAATGAAATAATGTCGTATTATTTTGGTCAATCAATTTATTGAAATTCTAAAATTATTAAATGCTGAATATTATATTGCGGTGCCCTGCACCTTATAAATCGCGTTTTTTAAAATTATTCTACAAATATTTTGCAGCCCTGCTGCTTTGATAAATGACTAAGGTGCAGAGTACCGAAATATTTATTTGATAATTCAATTATTCTCAGAAATCATTGTCAACAAAAGATGAAAGTCAAGAATACGACAACTAATAATTCCCTTTACTTAAGTGAGTTATCAAGTATTTATTATTGGGTTGTAAATGGGTGGTTACTTTCCGATACAAAAGTGTTTAAAAATATGTCCGAGTATCTCGTCGGTAGTGATTTCACCAGTTATTTCACCAAGATAGTGCAGGCATTCGCGGATATCCTGTACCAGAAAATCACCTGAAATCCCGGTTTTAAGTCCTTCCATGACCAGTTTTATCGCGTTTAATGCCAATGTAAGTGCTTCGTAATGACGCAAATTGGATATTATGATCTCTCCGGGCCTGATGGAATCGAAATCAACCGCCTTCTTCATAAGTTTAATAAGCTCATCGAGATTTGTCCGGCTTTTGGCAGCAATAAAAACCAATGATTCGTTTGGTAATAACGGAAATAGTGATAACTGGTTTTGAGTATTGGCTGTGGCAATATCAACTTTATTTGCAATTATAATTAATTTTTGACCAACTATTTTCTCACGAATTTTAACAATCCTTTTAAGTACTGGCCCAATTTGTCCGCTTATATCTGTTACGAGAAAAACAATTTCAGCTTTCGCAAGTTGAATATAACTTCTCTCAATGCCTAAAGACTCAATAGTACTGGCTGATTCGCGAAGGCCTGCTGTATCAGAAAATCTGAACAGTATTCCGTCAATATTTACCACGTCTTCAATTACATCCCGGGTTGTTCCGTGGATATCCGACACAATGGCCTTCTCTTCATTCAGAAGGGCATTGAGCAGGGTCGATTTTCCGACGTTGGTCTCCCCGATGATTGCAACAGGAATTCCGTTTTTGATAGCATTTCCCAACCGGAACGATTCGGTCAGTTTTTTTAAAAGATCTGCAATGCGGGCGGATAATTCAATTAATGAACTCCGGTCGGCAAATTCGATATCTTCTTCACTAAAATCCAGTTCAAGTTCAATCAATGCTGCAAACCGGAGCAACTCGTCCCTGAGTTGGTGAATACCGTGGGAGAAACCGCCACGCATCTGGTTGATGGCAAGTTTATGGGCTGCAGCATTTCCCGAGGCAATCAGGTCGGCTACAGCTTCAGCCTGTGATAAGTCCATCTTTCCGTTAAGATATGCCCTTTGGGTAAACTCACCCGGCCGGGCAAGACGGGCACCATTTGAAATTAGTAATTGCAAAATCTGCTGCTGAATATAGACAGATCCATGGCACGAGATTTCAACAATATCTTCACCGGTAAAAGAGTGAGGGGCTTTAAAGAGAGCTACTACAACCTCGTCAATAATATCATTGCCCGATTTTATAGCTCCAAAATGAAGTGTATTTGGCTTTTGATCAGTGAGTTTTTTATCGCTGACAGGTGATTTATAAATCATTCCGGCAATTGAGAAAGCCTCTCGCCCTGAAATACGTATTACTGAGATTCCTCCGATGCCTGGTGGAGTCGAAATGGCACATATTGTTGATTGATCTAACATTCAGTATTTTTTTTTGAACTTAATGCAAAGATAGATAAACATTTATTTTAAAAATTGGTTTATATATAAGCATTTGTTTTATGATAGGCTCAGTATTTTACTTAATAGACGTTATTTATGAATTACAGTAAGTACATTTTCCCTTTTGACATAAACTGGAAATTAGCAGATTTCAAAACTGATGATACCGGATCCTTTAACAACTCCAATGATGCTGAGGAAAAACTGATTAAAGGCATAAAGGAACTTTCGAAAATCCAGGATATGCTTTATGCACAGAACAAATTTTCATTATTGATAATTTTTCAGGCAATGGATGCGGCAGGGAAAGACAGTACTATAAAACATGTTATGTCAGGTATTAATCCCCAGGGATGCAATGTCACCAGCTTTAAAGCTCCATCCAGCGAAGAACTCGATCATGCTTATTTATGGCGATGTATGAAAGTTACCCCTGCCAAAGGTGAAATCGGAATTTTCAACCGATCGTATTATGAAGAAGTTCTGGTTACCAGGGTGCATCCTGAAATACTTGCAGAACAGAGACTTTCTGTAGATTACGACGAAATCACCCCTGATCAGTCCCTATGGTTACAACGTTACAACGATATCAATAATTTCGAGAAATACCTGGTCAATAACGGCACTATAGTTTTAAAATTCTTTCTTAATGTATCGAAGGAGGAACAGAAAAAGCGGTTTTTAAAGAGAATTGATGATCCCGGGAAAAACTGGAAATTCTCAGACCGTGATGTGGTAGAACGTAAATTCTGGAAAGATTACCTGATAGCTTATGAACAAACTTTTCAGCATACTTCTACAGATTTGGCTCCCTGGTATATTATTCCGGCAGACCATAAATGGTTTATGCAAATTGCTGTTTGTCAAATTATTATTGAAAATCTGCAATCGCATGGTATTGAGTATCCAAAACTATCAGCAAAACAGCTTGAAAATCTCGAAAGGGGAAAGCAGATACTGAATCAAAGTACAAGCTAAAAAAAAGTTAAGAATATGCTTTTTGCTTTATTGTGCAAAAGGCATGTGTGGATTATATAAATCTTTTCCGTTATTATGTAACACTTATCGGGAAAAACGAAACAATTTTGTCAGAAAGTAATTTAAATTCAATATTTAAAACTAGTACAAATGAAAAATTAGATCATTGCGTTTGTCGAAAAACCCAATTTAGGAGAACCTAAAATATTACAGAAAAAGGTCTTGCGCAACTACGCTAACAGAGAAGAAAGCAGTTCTGCAAAGTAATACATTTTACATTTTTGGACAATACTTTGGCAGTGGCATTATATTTTATGTAGATGGTACCGGACAACATGGGGCTATTGCTGATATAAACGATGCGAATTACAAAATGTTGAAATTGGGCAATTCATATTTACTTAATACAGGTGCAACGGGAGCAGCCATTGTAAATCGCACAGCAAATACAAAAAAAATTATCGCAGTCCATGAGACGAAGAACTCAAATTAGATCGTTTATTTTATAGAACCATGATTGATTAAAATAATCATTTTCTTATCAGCTCCAATTTTAAGACTTTAATATGGAACAATAGTTATAAATTTTAATTGAATATTTATGAAAAAACTTATCATTTTGGCATTGGTGTTAATTGGGTCAGTTTCTAATGCACAAGTACAGGTAGTCTGGTATAATTATCCGGGTGGTGTTGCAGTTGCCACAGATCTTTCAAACAATGTTTATACAGCGAACTGGGATTATAATGCAGGAGGTGACATAACATTAACCAAGAGGGATGCAACAGGGAATATTCTCTGGGAAGTTCCCTATAATAATGACGATAATACCAGGCACGAAGTTGCAACCTGGGTTGATACAGATAACCTGGGGAATATACTGGTTTCGGGTACAATTCGCTCGGGATATTCAAATCCGGTAAATGCAGCAAGTCTTTTAATGAAGTACAGTCCTAATGGTACTTTATTGTGGCGGGTTGTTTACGAAAGCTCTTTTGACGGTTCTTCAACCCGAAAATGCTTGGTTGATGCTAACAATAATATTTATGTTCTTGGGATAGGAACCGGTTCAAACGGACAGGTTACTAAAGTTAAGAAGTTTAATTCATCGGGTGTAACCGTTTGGAACTATTTTGATTCAGGAATTGGTGCCCCTGTTACTTTCAAATTCACCCCGGATAACGACATTGTTATTGTGCACAGAGGAATAACAGGCAGCATAAACGGGTATTCAAAGATTAACCTGAACGGCAATCTTATCTGGAGTTACGCAGGAGTAAACAGCCTGAGTGTCGGAGATGCGGCGGGTGATGTTTTTGGGAATACCTACATCATTAATGGTGAGTATGTTGTTTCAAATGCTGGAAGTATTATCACAAAATTATCTCCAACTGGAACAGTTCTCTGGTCGAAAACAAATACTTTGAAAGGGAATAAAGTTGAGGTTGGCACTGACAATAATCCTGTGGTTGGCGGTAATCCAAGTGTCGGGTATGGTGCAGCCTTTATTAAATATGATACCAATGGAAATGTACTTTGGCAAAACCTGGATGCCGATGGTCCAGGTCTGGCATTGCTGGCGCTGGCACCAATGAAACTGGATGGACAAAATGCAGCTTATATTGCAGGAAGTACCATGTCGCAAATGGGTTTATGCAAAGTGAATGTCGATGGCACTTCGGCATGGGCTGCAACAACACCAAGCGGATACCCGGTTTGGTTTGAATTTGGCACTGATAACAGTATATATATTGTTGGAGGGACAACAGCTAAATATACGCAGTCGGGCACTATACCTTCTCCTCCGGCTGCACCTTCCAATCTGGTAGCAACACCTGCAGGAACATCTTCCATAAAATTAACCTGGGCTGACAATTCAACAAATGAAACGAGTTTTGTACTAATGCAATCATCCACTTCCGGTGGCATATTCAACAAGCTTATTACAATATCAGCGAATACAACTTCATATACTGATGTTGGACTCGGCAGTTCAGCAACATATTATTATAAAATTCAGGCAACCAATGCAGGAGGAAATTCGTCATGGAGCAACGAAGCAAGCGCAAAAACCGATACTCCGCCTGCAAATATACCCGCTGCCCCATCGAATCTGATTGCCACAGCAGCCGGAACTTCCGTTATCAACCTTACATGGAGTGATATTGCAACCAATGAAACGAGTTATGTTCTTCAGCGTTCATTGTCTTCAGGTAGTGGCTTTTCTACTATTGCAACATTGGCGGCAAATACAACATCCTACTCTAATTCAGGACTAAACAGTTCGACAACTTATTATTACAAGGTGCAAGCTATTAATTCCATCGGGAGTTCAGCCTGGAGCAATGTAGTAAATTCAACCACAGCTACTTCCGGTCCACCTGCTGCACCGTCCAATCTTACCGCCAAAGCAACGGGTTGTAATTCTATCTTACTGACTTGGTTCGATAATTCTGTTAATGAGACAAATTTTGACCTGAGAAGATCCACATCACTGAATGGAACTTATTCAACCATTGCAACCTTGCCATCAAATATAACTACCTATACCAATACAGGATTAACAAAGGGCAGAAAATATTATTACAAGGTAAGGGCAATAAATTCCTCTGGAAATTCTGCATGGAGTAATATATCGTCTGCGACAGTATCCTGTACCACCTTGAAATCAGGAGAACTTGCTGAAAGTGTTGATCTGAAACCGGAAACGGTAACCGAAAGTATTGTACTATTTCCCAACCCGGTCTCCTTTGGATGGTTTAATGTCAATCTGCCTACTGAAACCACATTCCCTGTCATACTTGTCATGCATTCCGTAACGGGTCAAAAGGTAATGCAAAAAGAGTTGTATGAAAACAACAATGTCATTGAAACTGCCGGTTTGAAAATTGGCATGTATATTCTAACAATCCAAAGTAAAAGCGATATTTATAAGCTAAAACTTCAAATCATTAATTAATGGTTGAACCTTAGAAAGGTAAATTTCGCAGATGAACTACCGACAAGTTCTGTTTGGTTTTGGTTGCTCATTTTTGAAATTGGTAATCCAAAATCCTTGTTTCCAATAACGTTAATTATTCCACGTTCACTGCGGCTTTTAGCTTCACCACCGTTTGAGGGGGAACCCAGATTATTCTCTCTGTCAGGCGCGCCACGAACTGAGCGATATATCAGTCTGTACTTGACATAAGTGAATAGTAGCTATTATGCTGTGAATTAATTTGCAGGTTGGGGTTTATTTATATGTTACGCAAGTGGGTGAAATACGGTTAGCAAGACGGCACATGTTCCTGAAATAATAATGCAAAATTAAAATCAGGAATCTTTCATATTATGGAATACATTTGTAACATCTTCATCTTCTTCAAGTTTCTCTAAAAGCTTTTCAACTTCTGCAATTTGTTCCTCGTTTAACTCTTTGGTTTCCGAGGGAATTCTTTCGAATTCTGCAGTAACAATTTCAAAACCATTTTCCTCTATATATTTTTGAATAGGACCGAACGCTTCGAAATCACCATAGATGATAATATTGTCGTCTTCCGGGAAAACTTCCTGAACCCCCAGATCGATCATTTCGAATTCGATGTTTTCAAGGTCGATTCCTTCCTTGTTTTTTATCTTGAAAAGACATTTATGCTCAAACATATAATCGACACATCCTGATGTTCCAAGCGAACCACCACATTTATTGAAATAGCTCCGAACATTTGCTACTGTTCGGGTAGTATTATCTGTTGCTGTTTCAACCAGGACCGCAATACCATAGGGTGCATATCCTTCGTACACAACTTCCTTATAATCAGATTGGTCCTTCGAAGTTGCTTTTTTTATTGCACGTTCAATATTCTCTTTGGGCATACTGGCATTCTTGGCATTCTGCATCAGGACACGCAGTCTTGAATTTGCAGCAGGATCAGGTCCGGCAGATTTTATTGCAATAGCTATTTCTTTCCCAATTTTTGTGAATGTTCTGGCCATTGATCCCCAGCGTTTGAGCTTTCTGGCTTTTCTATATTCGAATGCGCGTCCCATAGTATGTATTAAATAATTTTTAATCTCAGTTGGCAAATTTAAGCTGATTTTCTAAAAAAAAAGGAAAAAGGCGAAATAATCGCAAGGTCAGTTAATATTGATTTTTTTACACTATCTTCGTTATTCCATGAAATCATTTTCGAAATAATGTTTATCTTTCACAGTTAGTATTTATGGGAAATTTATTTGTCACAAATTCAAAAAACTCACTTTCGCGCGGTATTTCTGCAGTTTTAATCGGAAGCGTATTCCTGTTTTTCCCGGGATTAACGATCAGGACAGTAATTATAATTATTGGTGCCTTCCTGTTATTAAACGGACTGTTCACAATTATCCTGTCTAACAGGAAAAAGGCAGCCATATTGAACGGATTCTTATCTGCCCAGGGTCTTATAAATCTGATTATCGGGATGGTTTTAATCACTTCGCCTACCATCATGGTCAAGGCATTTATGATTTTTATCGGAATTATATTATTGCTTATGGGGTTGTTGCAACTGGCCGGAGTGCTTGGGACACTCTCCCGTTCATTATGGACCTGGATATTCCTTATTATTGCACTGATGACGATAGCCTGTGGCGTATTCCTGTTATCAGATCCTTTTAAAAGTGCCGAAACTATTCTTCCTTTTCTTGGTGCATTATTGATTTTAAATGGGATTTCTGAACTTATTATGGCGTGGAAAAAAAGACACCAACCGAATATTTATAAAGGATCCAAAATTCAGGACATCCCCTATGAAGAAGTTTAAAGCTTGATTAATCAGAGTTTTTTATAAAATACAGCCTTATTGTCGTTTATGTCATAGAAATCTTTGAAAACCACAATTTGTTGATAATTAGAATTTTGGTAGAAAGCTATTGTCGGCTTGTACTGTTCTTTATTTGATGTTTCAATGTATATTCCTCTTCCTGAATGCGATTTAATATCTGATTCTATTTTTTCAAGTAACATTCGGCCAAGTCCTCTTCCCCTGAAGTCGTTATCCACAGCGAGCCAGTACAGATCCCAATTCCCGATTGTACATGGGATTTCTCCATAACATCCATAAGCAACAGTTTTTCCTTCAAGTTCAAGAAAACAAAATTGATAACCGCAGCTCTCACCGTCTTTCATGCGAATTTCCAAAAGTTCTATCGCAACATCTATTTCGTGGGGCTTGAAAAATCCTGTGGATTTTAGAATTTGCGTAACATTCATTATATCACTTGGTACAACTGTTTTCCTGAATCTTTTAATCTTAAATTCCTGCTTCATATTTTTTTGCATCTTCAATAATTCGTTCTATGATTTCAATATTAGTCATTCCCGACTCATAACAAGCAGCAATAAATCCGCTGTCCGGTGAAATACATGGATTGGCATTTAATTCAATTACTTTAGGAAGATAGTCACTTCCAACCCTGATATCAACCCTGGCATATCCTCTAAGCCCGAATATTTCCCAGCATTTACCGGCTATTTCAATCAGTTCCCCAATTAAACCTGAATCTTTGACTTCAAACTGAAAACTCCTTGTTGTGTTTTTGTACTCCGGAGAAGTTGGGTCCCATTTTGCCTTATAACCCAAAATACGAGGTTTTGTTTCATAATAATCATCAGAAAAGCACATTTCTGCCGGAGGCAACACTTTAAATTCCTTATCTCCGCCAATTATCGAAATATTAAATTCACGGCCATGAATATACTCCTCTGCAAAATATCCTTTTGGAATCTCTCTGATATTGTTCCCTCTGGTAACCTGAGCGTCATCAATACCGGCTGATCCGTCTTCAGAAATTGGTTTGACAATGTAAAATATCTCAGGATCAATGTCTTTAATATTAGTAGCCCATAATGGGGTTTTGATTTTATTGTAACTGAGAACAGTTTTGCAAATAACCTTGTCGGTTGTCATATAAATAGCCTCTGCACCGGATCCGGTAAATGGGACCTTTAATAGTTCGAGAATGGCAGGAGCAACAAAACTAAGCCGACCTGACTGGTTAATTGTTTCGACAAGATTAAAAACGACGGAAACGTTACCCAGATCAATTAAATCCGATAAGAAGTTGTTTTTTAAACTGAAAGCGAGCCGTTGCGAAGTAAAACCCAAATGTAGAAGGGCAGTTTCAATCATAACTGCCTGATTTAAAACATCCATCTCGTCCTCTTTAGAGGTGCTGTCTAATGGATTATGTAAAATGAGAGCATTTTTCATTTGAAAATTTATATTCCTGCACGTTTAATGGCTGAATTCATAATTTCAGAAATAAGCTGATTGTAAGATATTCCGTTCAATCGTGAAAGTATCGGAAGATCGGAAGAAACTGGATTAAGTCCCGCCAAAGGGTTTACCTCAATTAAGTTAGGATTACCATTGGCATCAGACCTGAAATCGATTCGTCCGGCATCTTTCCCTTTGATAATTTTCCAGACATCAACTGCAATCCGGCCACATTTTAAAGCTGTAGGATCACTTGCAATTTTATAACTTGCATATTTCTCCCAATCCTTCTTAACCGAATACGAATAAATGGGGTGGGGGGAATGTTCATTTAACAGAATCTCCATAACCCCTAAAATTTTTGTATCGCCTCCGCTTCCTGAAATTCCGACTGTAAACTCCCTGCCAGGAAGAAACGATTCAACCAAAACAGGTTGATGATAGGTATTCAGCAAATAGTTAACCGAATTTTCAAGCTCTGGCTGATTGTTTACGAGGGAGTGACTATCTATACCCTTGCTTGTCCCCTCGGCAACTGGTTTCACAAAGAGAGGAAAAGGAATATTAATGTATTGTAATTCATGTAACTGAGATACAACTTTAAATTCAGCAGTAAGTATCCCTTCCTGTTTTAAAAAAAGCTTTGTAAGTCCTTTATTCAGGGTGAGATTCAGAATGTCAGGCTCGCTGAAAACATACGGAATTCTGTAGGCATCAAGGAGGCACGGCACCTGTGCTTCCCGGGCAATTCCATACATCCCTTCACAAATATTGAAAACAATATCACAGCGATCCCCTGAATTTAAAAAATTTGTCAGATTGAAAATATTTCCGATCCGGATCACCTCAAATCCTAACGAAGATATTGTATTGTCAAGGTAATCAATAGTTTCCAGTGAGTCGAACTCTGCAACCTCATCGCCCGAATATCCTAATTTCAAATAATCCTCTTTAAGGTCGAAAGTTAAGCCGACTTTTAACATTTTAATAAATCTTAATTAAGATCTTTCGGGATAAATGTACTCTTTACCTTCGTAGTTAATGAGCGTAATTCCCTCTTTATCAATACACTTTATAGATTCGGGTAAAATTGGGATTTTCCCGCCGCCACCAGGGGCATCAATAACAAAATGGGGAACTGCATACCCTGTTGTAAATCCACGAAGTCCTTTGACAATTTCGATCCCTTTTTTTATTTCAGTACGGAAATGGGCGGAGCCTGGAATCGGATCACATTGATAAATATAATAAGGGCGAACCCGGACCTTAAGCAGTTCATGATTAAGTTTCATAAATGTTTCGACCCGATCGTTAATCCCCTTCAGAAGCACACACTGGCTGCCGAGTGGTATTCCTGCGTCAGCCAGCCGGTTACAAGCCTCCTTGGTTTCGATGCTTAGTTCGTCGTAATGTGAGAAGTGAAGGCTCATCATTACAGGATGATATTTTTTGATAATTTTAATCAGATTTTTTGTAATTCTCATCGGCAGGACAACAGGAATTTTTGTGCCGATCCTGATAATTTCGATATGATCGATAGCTCTCAACTGTGATAAAAGATATTCAAGTCTGGAATCAGATAATGTCAACGGATCTCCCCCTGAGATAAGGACATCCCTGATTTTATTATTTTGTTTAATATATTCAATCCCCTTATCCCAGCTTTTAGTCGAAACATGGCATTTGTTTTTTTGAGCTACCATATGACTACGGGTGCAATAGCGGCAGTAAGCAGCACAAAATCCTGTTACAGTGAATAAAACACGATCAGGATAACGGTGAACGATATTCGGGGCAGGGGTGTCATTAGCCTCATTTAGCGGGTCATTCTTTTCCCCGTTCCCCATGGTTAACTCTTCTTTTGCAGGAATCATAGTCCTGAAAAGGGGATGACCGGGTGAAAAACGGCTTAACAGGGATGCAAAATATGGTGTTATCCGGAAAGGTAAATGATCTTCGGGTAAGGAACAAATTACGTTTTCATACCTTTCTCCAAATATCTCTTTCAACCTTTCTGCAGTTTGAATACTGTTTTTTATCTGCCAGGTCCAACTGTTCCAATCACCGATCGAGGTTCTGGCGTAGTTTTTCCTTATAAACTCCTGAACCGATTCATCGCAGGGGAAGCTTGTTCCTGAGCGGAATTTACTGTTAAACATTGAAAATATTTTCCCTGAAACTCTGGGAACTTTGAAGTCTGATGCTGAAGTTTCTTCCGAAACAATGGGCGTTATAACTAACATTCCTGATTTCATTGACTATTGAAGTTCTTTCTGCTTTCCTGTTAATAATTAATAGTTATATTTACCAGTATATCAATGTATTATATCTAAAATACGTAGAGTAAAACACTGCAAATGTAAATCAAATTTACATTAATTTTAAGCTTATTTCTCAACTAAAGGCAGGATTAGGATAAAATTCAATTTTTGTTGAAATTATGATAGTTTTAAAATGGTATACATGTTATGACAGTAACGTGTATTAAATTGGTTTACAATAGTTTGGATGGAATATTTTACGAAATAATTTTGGTTTGATTGTTAATATTGCGGTTAATAAATTTTTTAAAAATTAATTGTATTTTTGCGGATAGAATTTGCAGAATAAAATTGGGTTATGAAAACAGTGGATTGGGGGAATTTGGGATTTGGATATAGCAAAGCGGATTTTAATGTTCGCAGCTGGTATGTTAATGGCCGGTGGGGCGAATTGGAGGTGTCTGACTCTGAATATATAAATGTTCATATTGGTGCAACTACTTTTCATTATGGACAAGAGGCGTTTGAAGGACTGAAGGCTTTCAGGGGAAAAGATGGCAGGATCCGTGTTTTCAGGATGGAAGAGAATGCAAAGCGGATGCAACGTTCAGCACAGGGGATTATGATGGCCGAAGTTTCTATAGCTTTATTTACAGAAGCTGTCAGGAAGGTGATAAAGTTGAATGAAGATTTTGTTCCTCCTTATGAATCAGGTGCGTCGCTGTATATCCGTCCGTTGCTAATAGGCACAGGGCCTCAGATAGGGGTTAAACCCGCCAGCGAATATCTGTTTATGGTAATGGTAATGCCTGTGGGTCCTTATTTTAAGGAAGGATTTAAACCAACAGATCTCGTAATTTACAGGGAATATGATCGTGCGGCCCCGCTTGGTACCGGGAAGATAAAAGTGGGAGGAAATTATGCTGCGAGCCTGGTTGCGGGTGACCGTGCACATCAAAACGGGTTCTCTTCAGTTCTTTATCTCGATGCAAGGGAAAAGAGGTATATCGATGAATGTGGCCCCGCTAATTTCTTCGGCATTAAAGGAAATTCCTATGTAACGCCAAAATCAGATTCTATTTTACCATCAATAACTAATATGAGCTTACGTCAGCTGGCGAAAGATATGGGTATGAATGTTGAGGAACGCCAGATTGCTGTTGAGGAACTTGCCGGATTCGATGAGGTTGGCGCATGTGGTACAGCTGCTGTTATCTCTCCGGTCAAAAGAATCTTTGATGCAGATAAAAACACAGAGTACTTTTACGGAAATGATCCCGGAAAGGTGAGTGTTCAACTTTATGAAAAACTTAGGGCAATTCAATATGGCATTGAACCAGATCCTTATAACTGGACAGAAATTATTGAATAATATTTTGCTTTTCAGGACATTATTTGGAACAGCTTCCGGCTTTTATTTGTGCCCAACTCGGGGAGTAAGCATTAAAACCAATATAAGCAATTCCGCTGAACACATCAGGTTTAAGTGCGCAATAATTTGCTAATTTTGAATTGTAATAAATATCAATATTACCTGAAATTGTTTTAAGGGGTTCGAGCCCGTCAAGGGAAAGAAGCAAATCATTGTTCAATATCTGAACATTACCTTTCACAAGTTTTAATGCATCCGCACCTTTCAGGTTGACCATTTTAAGATTTCCATCAATTATTAGATCTCCGTTTATCCTGTCGAGGGTTTTTAAACCGTTTAAGGAATTCAAAGCACTGCACTCAACAATCCGCAGGTCTTTTTTTATCCCTTTCAATGCTGTCATACCTTCAAAGGA